>Ga0315286_10001597_pt1 | contig 20539 bp, 11 predicted proteins | sample YL17G10_0_MG_FD_205038 | JGI IMG/M metagenome (GOLD analysis project Ga0315286, IMG submission 205038) | Sediment microbial communities from Yellowstone Lake, YNP, Wyoming, USA - YL17G10_0 | ecosystem: Environmental > Aquatic > Freshwater > Lake > Sediment | place: USA: Wyoming | collected... | reverse complement strand
TGCTGATCTTAGCTTGTATTGCGCTTGTTTCTGCCCTGGTTCTCCCGGATTGGGGATGCCGGCACTGGGGCGGCGATTCCGTCAAGATCGTCCGGAGCGGACCCGATTACAATATGACCTTGGCGGGAGAGGAAATCCTGCGGTTCTCCGTTCCTGAATTGGCTGGCTGTGGCTTGCCGCAGGTCGGGGTCGGGGAGGTCGAAGAGGGGGGTTGGCGGCGCGTCCGCATGACTTGGGACGTGCCCGCTGCGGTCGCCCAGGACGAGCTCTCGGTCCGCTTCGACCTCGATTTCGAGCCGGACTTCTGGTGGGCGCCGCACCTCGCGCCGGAGGAAGGCTACGTCGTCGGCCAGCATGTCTTCCGCTCGCCGGCGCTCATCGCTGCGCGCGGCCCGCGGACGGTCGTCCTCGTGCCTGACCTGGAAATCGTCGGCAAGAGCCCGGAGAACCCCTGGTTCATGGACTGCGACGCTCCGCGCCGGAAAATGTGGCTGGGCCTGGTCAAGACCGAGATCCCCGAGCATGTCCTCTTCAAGAAAACGTCGGGAATGACTTTTGTCGCGGGCAAAGTCGAGCTGGGCTTCTTCGTCGCCGCGTACGACGACCGCGCCGCCGTCAGGAATCCCTGGTCCAAGGCCGCCGCATTCCTGTGGAAGCGCTGGGGCCGCCCGCTCTTCGCGAAAGGCGAGCCGGTCGCGGGGGACCTCCTGTCATACGTCCGCCGCACCTACGACTGGGCCTTCGAGGGCTGGGGGAAATTCGTCTGGCAGGAGTTCGATCTCGGCGGCACGCGCGTCGGCGCGCCCCAGTTCATCGTCAACGTCTCGCAATCGCCGAATTATCCCGGGCCGTGGTATCAGCGCGAGTTCCTGTCCATCTGGAACCAGGCCTGGTTCTCGTCGCTGCGGAGCGCTTCGGGGCTCTATCGTTACGCCCGGTCCGTGAACGACGAGGCGCTCCTGCGCAAGGCCCATCTGACCAAGGAGCTGGCCCTGGCCGCGCCGATGAAGGACGGGCTCTTTCCCGCCGTGATCGGCACGGATAACGAGATCGTCGAAGTCGACGGCCAAAAGCTGCTCCGGCCGCGCGGCTGGGATCAAGCACGATGGAGCAATTCCGACCGCACGCCCGTCGACCGCGGCATCACCCGGGACTGGTTCCATGTCCTCGATTCGAGCTGGACGGCGCTGCTCATGCTGCGCTGGCACCAGGAGCTCGAAAAGGACGCCCGGCTCCTCGATTACGCCCGGGCTTATGGGGAGCGCCTGATCACCCTCCAGGACGCGGATGGCTTTTTCCCGGGCTGGATACACCCGGATACGCACGCGCCCGGCCCGGTCATGAATCAGACGCCCGAGACGAGCCTGAGCGTGACGTTCCTCCTGAAGCTGGCTGAGGTGACGGGCGAGGCGAAATACCGGGAGGCGGCCATCCGGGCCATGGACGCCGTCCTCGCGGAGATCGTGCCGCAGGGATTGTGGATGGACTTCGAGACCTACTGGTCGTGCTGCAGTTGGGGCCGGGAGAAATATTTAGGGCGGAAAATCGAACGCAACGCCATGCACAAGCAGAACACGTTCTCCATGTTCTGGACGGCGGAGGCGCTCCTCGCGGCCTACCGGGCGACCGGCCGCGCGACCTATCTCGAATGGGGGCGCCGGACGCTCGACGAGCTGTCGATGGCCCAGCAGGTCTGGCAGCCGCCTTTCATCTACGTCCCGGCGCTCGGCGGATTCGGCGTGATGAACGCCGACGGCGAGTGGAACGACTCGCGCGAAACGCTCTTCGCCGAGCTCTTCCTCGACTATCACAAGGAGACGGGCGAGCGAGCTTATTTGGAGCGGGGAGTGGCCGCCCTCAAATCGGGCTTCGTCATGATGTACTGCCCGGAGAATCCGGCCGTCAAAGCCATGTGGGAGAAGGTCTACCCGTGGTTCGGGCCGGCCGACTACGGCTTCACCATGGAGAACTACGGCCACGGCGGCCGGACGAGTCCAGAGGGCGAGGGCATGGGCGTCTTCACGATCTACGACTGGGGCAACGGCGCCGCGGCCGAGGCGGCCATGCGCATCCTCGACCACTACCCCACGGTTGCCTTGGCTGAAATTAAACATTGATCGGTTTTCTGGTTAATGCGGATGAAAGGGGACATGTACCTCCGGTACGTGTCCCCGTTCTTGTCCAGGCGATGGCGGCGCATAGGGGACATGTACTTCCGGTACGTGTCCCCGTTCAGAGCTGTTCATGCCCGGTCATGATTTAGGAGAACAATGATGAAAAAATACGATGCTGCTCAGGCGATGGCCGTGCATAGGGGACATGTACCTCCGGTACGTGTCCCCGTTCTTGTCCAGGCGATGGCGGCGCATAGGGGACATGTACCTCCGGTACGTGTCCCCGTTCTTGTCCCCGTGCTCGCCGTGCTGACGCTCGTCGTTTTCGGACTTCTCGAGGCCTGTGCGAAGTCTCAATCGCCGCCCGTCCCCGCGGCAACCGCCGCCTCCCGATCGCGCGTCGTGGGCATCGAGGAGCTCACGCGCCTCGACCTCCTGCCGCGCCTCAAACAGTCCGTCAAGGTCGGCCTCGTCTCGAGCTACGACCGGAGCGGCGGCAACGACGACGGCTTCTCCGGCAAGTACTCCTTCATCCGGAAAGAGGCCGGCGGCCTGGTCCTCGCCGACCTCGAAGGCCCCGGCGTCGTCACCCGGATCCACACACCCACGCCGACCGATGATATCATCGAATTTTATTTCGACGGCGAAGCCGCGCCCCGCATCGGCCTGAAGATAACGGACCTCTATGACGGCGCCCACGCGCCGTTCATCGCCCCTCTCGTCGTGTCGGGTGTCGGTGGTCACACCTCCTATGTCCCGCTGACCTACCGGAAATCCTGCAAGATCCTGGTCAAGGCCGATACGTTCCAGTTCTACGACATCAACTACGCCAGGTATCCGCCGGATCTCGAACTGCCGACCTACGAGGATCCGCCCTCGGCGGAATTCGTGCGGCATATTGAGAGCGCCGCGAAGCTCTTAGCCCGGACGGGCTCCGACATCACCGACGCCCTACTCCCGCCGGGAGCGGCCTTATCCAGGACATCCGTCAAGGCGACGCTGGCGCCCGGCGGTTCCGTGACGCTGTTCAAGACCTCCGCTCCCGGGCGAATCCTCGGCCTCAAACTCGGTCCCTCGGCCGCCTTCGCGGGAGCGGACCGCGACATTCTCGTCCGCATGTACTGGGACGGCGCGCCGGAACCCGCCGTCGACTGCCCGGTCGGCGACTTCTTCGGCTACAGCTTCGGCGACCCGGCGGTCCGCTCGCTTCTCCTCGGCACGACGGACGGCGGCAAGAACTACATCTACTTCCCCATGCCCTTCGAGCGCTCGGCCCGCATCGAGCTCGTCTCGGAGAGGGCCGGCGGACCGTTCGTCGAGGTCGAGGCCGAAGTCGTCACTGCGCCTCTCGGCAAGGCTCCGGACGAAGGCCGTTTCTACGCCCGGTGGCGCCGTGAAAACCCGTGCGTCGAAGGCCGACCCTACACCTACCTGCGGACGACCGGTCGGGGCCATGTCGTCGGTGTCATCCTCCAAGCCCAGGGCCTTGAGACAGGCAGCACGGGCTTTTTCGAAGGCGACGATCGGGCCGTCATTGACGGCGAGTTGGCCGTCCCCGGAACCGGTTCCGAGGATTCGTTCAACGGCGGCTGGTACGATGTCCCCGGACGCTGGGAGAAGCGGACGTCACTCCCGCTCAGCGGCTGTCTCGATTACAAGAAGCCCCAGGCCCGAACGGGGGGCTACCGTTTCTTCGTAACCGATTCCTACGCGTATGCGAAGAGCATCGATTACTCCATCGAGCACGGTCCGGAGGGGAGCGCCGTCCCAACCGACTACGCGAGCGTCGTCTTTTTCTATTCCCAGGACCCGCCGCCGGCCGACTCGCCCATGCCGCCCGCGGCCGAACGCCGTATCACGGGCCTTGACCAGATCGTCTTCGTCCCCGGGTGGAGCGTTCCCGTCCACACGACGTCGCTCCAGAACGCCGTGTGGACCAAGCTATCTTCGACCGTCGGGAAAGATCGGGTCCGCTATTTCTCGGTGAAAACGACGGGGGAGGACGTCTTCGGCCCGCACCACGTCTCGTTCATCTGCGACCTGCCCGAGGCTGGAAGCTACAAGATCTCGGTCAAGGCCGTTCTCGGTCCCGACCAAGGCATCCTGCGGCTGTTCGAGCGCGATAAGCCGGCAGGCGAAGCGGTCGACCTCTATGCGGCCGAGCGGGTCGTCAGCGACGCCCGGCCCCTTGGGATTTTTGAGATGCGCGAGGGCGACAACGTGATCTACCTGCACCTCACCGGGGCCGACCCCCGCTCTAAAGGGCTTGGGTTCGATCTGGCCGAGATTATTTTCGAGAGGATGAGATGAGTTCAGATTTTGATTTTGTGCCTAATTGGCTGTTTTTGACGGCAAAAAGCTCGAAATAAGGCCCTAAAATCGGCTCAAATGAGGGTTAAGATGTTTAAAATAAACGAGTCGCTGTGGTCCGACCCCAATTATATACGATTTTCAGGCCGCATCCGGACCATGACGACGCCGTGGCGGGCGACGTAGGCTTTGAATGCGTCTTTGTGGACGCCGAGGTCCTTCTGACGCCAGAGATCGCGGACGCTCTGCCCGCCCTGGACGCCGATGTCGGCCCAGAGGGCGGTGACCTCGGCCAGGCCTTCGCCGCGGTTGAAGAGCCCGACGGCCTTGGAGCCGTCCTCGAGCTCCCTGACCCAAACTTCGAGGTCGCCGTTTTTCGCGATGCGCTTTCCCGGTTTTCCGAGGGGATCCTGATCGACGTCGATGACCTCGTCGTTCGTCAGCAGACCCAGCGTGAAGTCGTCGAGGCGGGTGATGTCGCCGCTGAAGATAAGTGGCGCGGCCACCAGCGCCCAGAGCGAGACGTGGGCGTACTGCTCGTTCGGCGAGAGCGGGGTCATGGCCGTGCCGCCCTTCCAATCGCTCAGGTATCCGAGCAGCAGGTAGTCCGGGTCGTTCCAGCGGCCCGGGCCGCCGTAGCGGTGAAGCTCGTTCTTGGAGTAGACGTCGAAGCCGTCGCGGAAGAGCGCGGCCGGGATGCCCTCGAACGAGCCGCCCAGGTCGCCGGCGGTCCGCCAACTGTTGCCCCCGACCTCGGCGCCCCATTCCCAGACGTTGCCCATGCCGTACTGGCAGAGGTTGAGGACGATGTCGCGCGGCTGTTTGGCCAGGATGGCGCTCGCGAGACGGTAAGGTTTCTGGAGCTCCTTGACGCTCTGGTCCTTGGCGACGCCGTTGTAGGAGCACCAGTCGTACTTCAGGAAGTCGTAGCCCCACTCGACGAAGCGGCGGACGTCCTGCTCCTCGTGCTGCCAGGCTGCGACGTGCCCGGCGCAGGTGAAGGGCCCGGGCGAGGTGTAGATCCCGGCCTTGAGGCCTTTGGCGTGGATGTAGTCGGTGAGACCCTTCATGTCGGGGAAGCGCTTGTTGGAGTTGATCATGCCCTTGTCGTCGCGTGGCTCGCCCAAGAGGGACGGGTCCTTCGCGTCCGGCCGGACCGACCAGCAGTCGTCGATGTTGACGTATTGGTAGCCGTGGTCGATCATGCCGCTCGAAACCATGGCGTCGGCCGCCGCGCGCATGATGCTGTCGGTGACGTTGTTCTCCCAGACGTACCAGCTGTTCCAGCCCATGTGCGGGGTCAGGGCCAGGGTGTCGCCGCAGACGATCTTGAAGCCGCGCTCGACCGTGCCGAGGCGGTTCATGGCCTTGAATATGACAAGGAATTCGCCCCGGACGGCAAGTGCCCCCGTGATCTGCCCGGTGGCCGTGTCGAGCGTGAGCCCGTCGGGCAGGCCCTCGACGGCGAAGGTCATCGGCCGTTCGCCCGTGGCCGGGATGGTGAAGAGAAAAGGCGATCCCGGCCTGACGCCGAAGATCCGGGCGCCGTTGATGCGCGGCTCGGGGCCGGGCTTAGGCGTGAGGATGACTTTCTCCTCGGCGGAAAGGGGGGCCGCAAGCGGCACGATCGTGGTGAACGCGAGGGCGCTCACAGCTAGGATCAGGACAAACAGGCGGGATGTTCGTTTCATCGGAGGGCTCTCCTTTCCGGCGTCAAAGCCGTCGCGGACAATATTACCCGTTTAGCCGGATGGGGTCAAACCTACGGCCGGGGGCGGATTCTGAGGAGCGACCAACAGAAGTATGGCGGAGTGGCTCGGAGCCGCACTTCCGGGAAATATCCGAATAGATCCGATCAATGCGTAAAAATGGGTTTGGCCCCCTCATGAAGCTCGCGACGAAATGCGGAAATTGGCATTGTGTCCCCGAATTTGTTAACCTACCCTTCCGTGCATGGACAGGAGTCAGACCCATGAATAGAACCCGTCGTTTCACCCGGCTGTTTTTGCCGCTCCTCTGCTTCGCGGCGATCGTCGCCGCGGCCCCGCAGGCCCAAGTCAAAAATCCCTACGCCCCGGACACGCCCGAACCGGGTTCGGTCGAGGCCATCGCCAAATTCACGACCGAAGCCCGCTTCGGCAACCCCTGGGTGGCCTACGTGCCGGCGTCGGACACGGTCGTCTCGCCGACCAAGTACCTCGGCCATGTGGTCGGGGCAGAGGGAGAGCTTTCGTCGACGGCCAAGATCTACGGATACTTCCGCAAGCTCGCCGAGACTTCGCCGCGCGTCCGCGTCGAAACGATCGGCCGGAGCGAAGAGGGGAGGGACATCCTTCTCGTCGTCGTCTCGGACGAGGCGGGCATCCGCGACCTCGCCAAGCATAAAACGGCGACCGCCGCCCTGGCCGACCCGCGCCAGACGACACCCGAAGCTGCCGAGGCCATTATCGCTTCGGCCCGGCCGATCTACTACTTCAACGCCGGGCTCCACTCGACCGAGACCGGCAGTCCGGAGATGGTCATGGAGCTGGCCTACCGCTTGGCCGTCTCCGAACAGCCGATGATCAAGAAGATCCGGAGCGAGGTCATCGTCCTGATCAACCCCGTCTCCGAACCCGACGGCCGCGACAAGCAGGTGGACTGGTTCTACCGCTACCTCAAGGGCAAGACGGATTTCGAAAATCTGCCGCCGGTCTCGCCGCCTTACTGGGGACACTACGTCTTCCACGACAATAACCGCGACACGCACCAGGAGGCGCTCGAGCTGTCGAAGGCCGTCAGCCGGATGTTCTTCGACTACCATCCGACGGTCATCCACGATCTCCACGAGTCGATCCCGCTCCTCCAGACCTGGAACGGCACCGGGCCGTTCAACGCCAACATCGACCCGATCCTCATTAACGAGTTCTTCGCCATGGCCTTCGCCGAGATCGGGGCCCTGACGTCGGCGGGCATGCCCGGTGTCTGGACGTGGGGCTTCGGCGAGGGCTGGGGGCATCACTACCTCGACTCGATCGCCGTCAACCACAACAGCATGGGACGCGGTTACGAAACATACGGCAATGGCACGGCCGAGACCGTCGAGCGGGTCCTGCGGCCGAACGAAGAGCGCTACGTCGGGCGCCCGGTGACGAGCCGCGAGTGGTACCGGCCCATGCCGCCGCCCCGGAAGCTGCGTTGGTCGCTCCGCAACAACACGAATTACATGGAGAGCGGCTGCCTGGCCATCCTCGACTACGCGGCCAAGAACGCCAAGGACATGCTCCGCGATTTCTACCGCAAGGGCTACAACTCCTGGCAAAAAGGCGTCAAGAGCGGCCCCTACGCGTTCGCCATCCCCGGGGACCAGGGCGACCGCCGCCGCGTGGCCGAGATGGTCGAGCTCCTCCTGACCCACCGCATCGAGGTTTCGCGGGCGTCCGCGCCCTTCAAGGTCGGGGAAGGGGAGTTCGCGGCCGGGACTTATGTTGTGCGGCTCGACCAGCCGTACCGCAACTACGCCGTGGACCTGCTTCTCCCCCAGGCGTTCCCGCCCGACGCGGCGTACGAGCCCTACGACGACGTTTCGTGGTCCCTGCCCGTTCATTACGGCGTCGAAGCCAAGCGGATCGACGATGCCAAGGTCATGGACGTGCCGCTCGCGCCGGTCCCGGCCGGCTTCGAAACTCAAGGCAAGCTCGACGGAACGGGGCCTGTATTCCTGATGAAAGACACGGGCCAGGAGGCGCTGCTCGCGCTCCGCAGCCGCCTGGCCGCCTTCCGCGTCGAGATCGCCGAGAAAGCTTTCAAGTCCGGCGACAAGGACTATCCGGCCGGCTCCTGGATCCTGTCCGATCAAAAAGGGCTGACGGATGCGCTGAAGCGGGCTGCCGCCGAGCTGGCCGTGGATTTCGAAAGCGCGCCCTCCCTTCCGGACGTGCCGCGGCACGCGTCCAAAGTGCCGCGCCTCGCCGTCTGGCACACCTGGGCCGACACCGAGGCGGTCGGCTGGATACGCTACGTGCTCGACCGGGAAAAAGTCCAATACTCCTACATCCGCGACGAGGACATCCGCGCCGGACGCCTGCGCGAACGGTTCGACATCATCCTTTTCGGGGACAACTATCTCGACCTCCAGGACCAGATCCAGGGGATCGATAAGAAGTTCGGGCCGATGGCCTACACCAAGACCAAGGATTTCCCCAGCCTCGGGGTCCCCGACGCTTCCGAGGACATCACCGGCGGGATCGGCTGGACCGGGATGGCCAACCTCGAGAAATATCTCGATGCGGGAGGCCTGCTCATCACGCTCGGCAACGGCTCGGCCATCGCCCTCGAAGGAGGGCTCGTCCGGGACGTCTACAAGAAGTCGGGCGCCGTCAACACGCCGGGCTCGGAGCTCAAGGTCAAGTTCACGAGGGCCGACCATCCGCTGGCTTACGGCTTGCCGGAGGTCACGTCGGTTTTTCGCACCGGGCTTCCCGTCTACGATATCGCCGTGTCGGGCCGGCGCGGCGTCGTCCTCCAGTGGGGCACGAAGCTCAGGACGGAGGATCGGGAAGAAGAGGGAGCGGAAGGCTCCAAACCGAAAGATCCCAAAGTCGCGGTAAAGAAAGACGAGGACAAGATGCTCGTCAGCGGCGCCGTCAAGGGCGAGGACGAGCTCGAGGGGCGGCCGGCCATCCTCGACCTGCCCGCCGGCAAGGGCCGCGTCATCGCCTTCCTCTTCAACCCGATCCACCGGGACCTCAACCGCTCTGACCATCGGATCCTTTGGAACGCGATCCTAAACTGGGATATATTTGGGGTCGGACCACAGCAATCAAAATGAATTCAATAAGTTACGTCTATTTTTGCCTAGTATTTCGGCCTTATTTCGTGGTTTTTGAGGCTAAAAACAGATTTGTATGGAGGTACGACGAATCATGACCAGACACGTTGCGATCATCTTCATCATCGGACTGGTGCTTCTGCCCGCGATGTCAGGCAAGAAAGACGCTTCGGAAGCGCCCGCGGCCGCAGCGGCCGCTGCCGCCAACGCGGACAACCCGTTCTTCAAGCCCTACGGGACGCCGTTCAACGTCCCGCCGTTCGACCTCATCAAGACCGAGCATTACCTGCCGGCCATCGAGGAGGGCATCCGCCGCGAGCAGGCCGAAGTCGACGCCATCGTCAATGATCCCAAGCCGCCGACGTTCGAGAACACCATCGCCGCGCTCGACCACACCGGGATCTTCCTGTCCGAGGCGAACGGGGTCTTCGGCGCCCTCCAGAGCGCGAATACCAATAAGGACCTCCAGGCCCTGGCCCGTCAGACGGCGCCCATGCTGGCCGCCCATCGCGACAATATCGGGCTCAACGAGAAGCTCTTCCAGCGGATCAAGGCGGTCTACGACAAGCGGGCGACGCTCAAGCTCGACCGCGAGCAGCTTTTCCTCCTCGAGAACACCGCCCGCGATTTCGTCCGCGGCGGCGCCCTGCTCGGCGAGAACGAGAAAGCCCGCATGCGGGAGATCAACCAGGAGCTGTCGCTCCAGACGGTGAAGTTCGGCGAAAACGTCCTGGCCGAGACCAACGCTTTCAAGCTCGTCATCGACAACAAAGCCGACTTGGCCGGGCTTCCCCCCTCCGTCGTGGACATGGCCGCCGAAACGGCCAAGCAATCCGGTCTCGAGGGGAAATGGGTCTTCGGCATCCAGGTCCCGAGCCTGACGCCGTTCCTCATGTATTCGGAGAAACGCGACCTCCGCGAGAAGATCCAGCGGGCCTATTTCATGAAGGGCGACAACGACAACGAATTCGACAACAAGGAGATCGCCAAGAAGATCGCGGACCTCCGCCGCCGGCGGGCCGAGATCCTGGGTTACGCCAACCACGCCGCCTTCGTCCTGGAGAACAACATGGCCAAGACCCCCGAGCGGGTCGATGCCTTTCTGAAACAGCTCTGGGAGCCGACGGTGGTCAAGGCTCGTGAAGAAGCGGCCGCGCTCCAGTCCCTGATCGACCGCCAGGGCGGAAAATTCAAGCTGGCCTCGTGGGATTGGTGGTTATACACCGAGAAGCTGCGCCAGGAAAAATACGCCCTGGACGATTCCGCCTTGCGGCCCTACTTCAAGCTCGACAACGTCCGGGAGGGGATCTTCGCCCTGTGCGGCAAGCTTTACGGCCTGAAATTCGTGGAGAAGCCGGACCTGCCGCGCTATCACTCCGAGGTCCAGGTTTTCGAAGTCCTCGAGGCCGACGGCCGGCACCTCGGGATCCTGTACATGGACTTCCATCCCCGGCCGAGCAAGAGGAGCGGCGCCTGGTCGGGCGGGTTCCGGCGGGCTTATTACGAGAAGGGCCAGCGCGTGCCGCCCGTGGCCAACATCGTCTGCAACTTCACCCGGCCCACGGCCGACGCGCCCTCTCTCATCTCGACCGACGAGGTCTCGACCTACTTCCACGAATTCGGCCACGCCCTGTCCACGCTCTTTTCGCAGGGCCGCTACCGCAGCCGCACCGTGGCCCGGGATTCGGTCGAGCTGCCTTCGCAGATCATGGAGCACTGGGCCTTCGAACCGGAGCTGTTGGCCCTCTACGCCAAGCACTATCAGACGGGCGAGACGATCCCTGCGGCCCTGGTCGAGAAGCTCGAAAAGAGCAGTCTTTTCAACCAGGGCTTCATCACCGCGGAATACCTGGCCGCCTCGATCCTCGACATGGCCTGGCACACCCTGCCGAACCCGGCCGAGGTCGACGCGCGCCAGTTCGAGAACAAGGTCATTGGCGACATAGGGCTCATCCCGGAGATCGTCCCCCGCTACCGCAGCACCTACTTCAGCCACATCTTCAGCGGGGGCTACGCCGCCGGATATTATGCCTACATCTGGTCGGAGGTCCTCGACTGCGACGCCTTCGAGGCGTTCAAGGAAAAGGGCATCTTCGACAAGGCCACGGCCAAGTCGTTCCGGAAGAACGTCCTGGAGCCGTTCGGAACCGAGGACCCGCTGACGCAGTACGTGAGGTTCCGCGGCGCCGAGCCCAAGATCGACGGCCTCCTCCGCAACCGCGGCCTGGAAGCAAAGAAATAGCGGGAGAGAAGAAGATGAACGAGGGGGTCAAACCTGCCTTTTGCTGCAAAAGGCAGGTTTGACCCCCTCGCGGTGATCGCTACTTACCGGAGCCGCCGATCTTGACGCTCTTCACCGAGAAGGTGGGGGAGCCCAGGCTCTGGAACCAGGTCAGGTCGCTGCCGACCTTGTCCACAGCCTTGAGCAGCTCGAACAGGTTGCCGCCGACTGTGACGCCCCGCACGGGGAAGGTCTTCTTGCCCTTCTCGATCATGAAACCGGCTGACGGGATGGAGAAGTCGCCCGACGCCGCGTCGATGGCCGCGAATAATCCCAGCACCACCGTCAGATAGAAGCCGCGGTCGATGCCGGCGAAGATCGCCTCGGGCGCCGCATTACCCGGCTTGAGGTAGAGGTTGGTCGTGCCGACGCCTCCGGCCGAGCCGTAGCCGCCGCGCGAGCGATTGCCCGTGGACTTGGCCTTGCCCTTCTTGGCGCAGTAGCAGTCATACAAATACGTCTTGAGCACGCCGTCGACGATGAGCGGCGTCGTCTGCGTCGCCACGCCTTCGCCGTCGACGGGGGACGTGGCCATGCCGCCCTTGAGCCGGCCGTCGTCGACGAGCGTGAAGCTCTTCGACGCAACCTCCGTCCCGACCTTCCCGGCGAAAAGCGAGCGGCCCTTCTGGACCGAGTCGGCCGAGAGCATGTCGGCGATGAAAGCCCAAAGCTGCGTCCCGATCTCCGGAGACACGACCATGGGCATCTCGGCCGAGGGGATGGCCTTGGCCCCGAGCATGGACACCGCGTTCTCGGCCCCTTTCCGCCCGATCTCTTCGGCGTCGAAATCGGCCCACTTGACGACGCCCTTCGTGAACGATCCCGACTCTCGCGCCTCGCCCTCGGCCGCCGTGAACTCGACTCCCGCGCCGAGGCCCGATTGCCTGAACCAGCTGCTGATCCCGTTCGAATTGGCCAGGTAGGAGTAAGAGGTCCCGTCCTGGTAGACGGCCATCATCGAGCCGGCGATCTTGGGGCTGTAATCCAAGCCCGCCGCCTCCATTCGCAGGGCCTTCTGGATCTTTTCCTGGACCGCCACTTCGGCGACCCGCGGGTCATAGGACCCCAGGTCCTCGTAGCCGGCCGCGCCCGATCCCAGCGCCCCATCGTCCGCGCCCGGGATGACGTTGAACTCGTCGACCGTGTGGTAGACGACCTTCTTGACCAGGCCGTCGACCAGTCCGCCGACGGCCTCCTTCGACAGGTCGTTGGTCGACCCGAAAGCCATCTTGCCGTCCCGCAGCACCCTGACGCCGATCCCGGCCTCGTTGACCGCGCTCATCTGCTCGACGGCGCGGGCGTTGACGGTCACCTGGATCGATTCCGTGTCGTTGACGTAGGCCTCGGCCGCGACCGCCGCGCCTCCCGCTCCCGCCTTCTTCGCCCTCTCGACGGCGAACCGTGCGATATCCATGTACTCTTTCTTGAAGTTCATCACTTGCCTCCCTCGGTGTCGGTCCAGGGCTCGCCCTTGCCGCCGACGAGGATGCTTCGCACCCGGATCGTCGGCATGCCGAACCCGACCGGCGCCGATTGCATCTTGCCGCACCTTCCCGCGCTGGGGAACAGCTTGAGGTCGTCGCCGACCATGTCGATGGACTTCATGGCCTCGACGCCCATGCCCGAGATGGTCGCCCCCTTGATCGGCCGCGTGATCTTCCCGTTCTCGATGAGGTAGCCCTCGCCGACGCCCATCATGAAGTTCCCGGTGATGACGTCAACCTGGCCGCCCCCGCCGACGTCGGCGATATAGATCCCGCGTTTCGTGCCGGCGACGATGTCGGCCGCCGGGAGCGGGCCCTTGTCGATGTAGGTGTTCCGCATCCGCGGGATGGGCGGGTAGCGGAAGGACTGCCGCCGGCCGCTCCCCGTCGATTTCATCTTCAGCTTCTCGCCGTAGATGATGTCGCAGAGGTAGTTGCGCTGGATGCCGTCCTCGATGAGGACCGTCCTCTCCGACGGCGTCCCTTCGTCGTCGAAGGCGTATGACCCCGGGAACGACGCGATCGTCCCGTCGTCGATGAGGGTGACGCCCTTGGCGGCCGTCTGTTTCCCGATCTGGTCCTTGTAGTTCGAGCCCTTGAAGACGAGGTCGGCCTCCATGCCGTGGCCGCACGACTCGTGGAAGAGGACGCCGTTCATGCCCGGCCCGAGGACGACGGGGAAGACCCCGCGCGGCGAATCCACGGCCTCGAGGAGTTTCACGGCTTTGGCCGCGGCGGCGTCGACGACCTTCTCGAAGGCGTTCTCGCCGGTGAAGAAGTCGCGCCCGGCGTAGGCGCCGCGCTGGTCCATGGCCGCCTGGAGCTGGCCGTCGGCGCCCTTGACGTAGGTCTGGGCCATGAATTCGGTCAGGCCCAGGGTCTGTTTGACGATCTTGCCCGACGACGTGGCGATATTGACTTGCCGGATGATCTCGCGCAGGAGCTGCATGGCCTGAACGACGCGCGGGTCGGCCGCCCAGGCCCGGTCCGAGAGCGCCTTGAAAAGGGCGATCTTCTGGTCGACGGCGAGGTCCGACGGCATGGGCTTGATGGGGAAGGAGAGCCCGGAGGCGAGCGGGGAGAGGGTGATGACGGATGGAGCGCTCGCCGAGGCGGGGGCCGCGGCCGCGTCGGCGACGTAGCGCGCCGTCTCGTAGACGCGCTCGGGCTCGAAGCTGCCTGTGTAAGCGTAGAACGTGCGGCCGCCCTTGACCGCCCTGATCCCGACGCCCTTTTCGATGGTCGTCGTCGTGTTGATCTTGCGGTCGTCGCTCCTGACCGAGTCGACGGCCGCCCGCTCGACGTAGACGTCGCCGAAGTCCGCGCCCTTCCCCATGAGATAAGAGACGGCTTTGGCCAGGACGTCCTCGGGAAGGATGAGGTCCGACGCCCCCGCCGCCCCGCCCGGACCGGACTTGCAGCCCGTCGAGCTCAGGAGCATCTCCATGAGCGCCGAGGAAAAGGCGACCGACGAGAGGCCCGCGGCGCTTTTGCCTATGAACGAGCGCCGGGACATGCTTTTCTTTTTGGACATGCGCGACCTCCTAATGGACTTCGACGAATCGCGAGGGCGATAGGTTTCATAGAAAGGCAAATTAGCATGACCGCCCACCCCAGGTCAATGGGCGTTGGGTCTCATTCTTCATTCCCGTTCTTTATTCAGAAACGCGAGATTCCCGAGCCGTTCCCGACGTCTTTATATGAGAATTCAACGAGCCTCCCCAAAGGGCTTGACGGAGGACTGCGGCATGGTTATACTTATAAAAGAATCGTTCAACCATAATGACAGAGGTTCAACCATGCCTACCGTCTTGACGTCGGCCAAAGGCCAGGTCGTCATCCCCAAGGAAGAGCGGGACCGGCTGGGCATCAAGCCCGGGACACGCGTCGTCGTCACGGCCGTCGACGACCACATCGAGATCCGGCCCCTGCCGGATAATCCCGTCGAGCACTTTCATGGCTTCTTCAAAGGCGGGACGTCGCTGACCAAGGCCCTGCTCAAAGAGCGCCGGAACGAGCGCGTGCGTGAAGAATAAAAGCGTTCTTGACGCCTATGCGCTCCTCGCCTACCTCAAGAAGGAAGGCGGACACGCCCGAGTCTTGGATCTCATGGAGTCGGGGGACACGGACCTCTTCATCAATTCCATTAACGTGGGCGAAGTGTTCTATATCATCGCCCGGGAACGCGGTATCCAGGCGGCCGACTATTTCCTGAACGTCGTCCTTCCAAGTCTGCCTGTCATGGCGCTCGATAATTCTCTCAAGGACGTCATCGCCGCGGCCCGTATCAAGGCGGTCCACGCCTTGTCCTGCGCGGACTGCTTCGCCGCCGCCACAGCCATCAGGGAGCAGGCTCCGCTCGTGACCGGGGATCCGGAATTCAAAAGCCTGGGCAAACAGCTCCATATCGACTGGATCGGCTAAAATTCGGAAATGGGTTCGGAACATGACGGAGCGGAGCTCCTTGACCTCGCTTCGTTCGGGTGCTTTCCCGGAAAAAATTGGTCTTGACTTATTCCGCGGGATGGCTGATGATAAAAAAGGATTCAACCTATTTGGAGGGGGAACATGGACAAAAACCTGTCGAATTTTCCTCTTTTGTTCGAGCGGATCGGCTCTTTCCTGACTTACTTTGCTGATTTGCAAGAAAAGCGGCTGACCATGTCGCCCGATGCTTTCGCTGTGGAATTTGATAAGTTTGTCAAAATCGAAGGTCCGTCTGATCCTGAGGCGGCGCTGGCAGCATTTAATGAATTCACTGAAACTATCTACAAACGGACCTTTGTTGGTCCCTGTTCGGGCGGCGGCACCAGACACAGATAGGGCGGATTGTCCGGTCGAGAATATCAAGATACGGAGAAAAGAGTCTGGGGAAGGCAAATCCCGCGTCCTCGCTGTTTCGGGAGCACTCCTTCGACGAAATGGAGCTCGAGAGTGTCTCCGTCATCGTGACGGACCAGTGCAATTTCGAATGTTCCTACTGTTATCAGAAAAAGGGGAAGGAGCGCTTGGATCTCCCAACCCTGGCCCGAACGATCGATTTCTTCCATCCTTTTTTTGCCCGGGAATGTGTCCTCAGTTTCTACGGCGGCGAGCCGCTTCTCGCATTTGACCTTATCCGGAGGGCCGTCGAGCATGTGAAGGGACTGCCGACGCGGCATCCCCACAAGATCCGATTCTCCCTCACCACGAACGGCAGTCTCTTGAGCGAGGAGGTCCTGGAATTCCTCGCTGAGCACGAATTTTCGCTCGTGTTGAGCTTCGACGGGCTGGCCCAGGATCTATCGAGAAAAAAGGGAAGTTTCGATCCCCTCGCCTCGGTCATCCCCCGGATCCTGGCCGCGCCGAGGATCTCCCTGGAGACCAACAGCGTTTTCAGCTCAGCGACGGTCGGATATCTTTCGGAGTCGGTGGAATATCTTGTCCGGCTGGGCGTTCCCAAGCTCGATGTCAATTTCGCCCATGCCCCCCCCTGGACCTCGGCCGCCCTTCTCCGGCTGGAAGAGGAGATCGCCCGCGTGGGGGATTTTTTCCTCTCCCGATATGATGATCTGCGGGACGTCCCCTGGGCCGATTTTTATCAGGAATTGGGGAAAGCCGTTCATCACTGCCCGGCGGGGCGGGACCGCATGGCCTTGTCGGCCCGGGGAACGTTATGGGGATGCGTTATTTTCCCGCATTACCTGACTGAAAAATACGGAGCCGCGGGGTGCCAGGAATATTGTTTCGGAGACGTCGAGTCATTCATCAAAAACCCGCGAAGGATCTACGACCAGACTATCGCCGCTTACTCTGATCTTCGGATGGACCGTTTCTCGACTCCGGACCGGTCATGCCTGATGTGCGATGAGATCGAATACTGCTGGATCTGTCCCCTGGGCGCGGGCTTGACGACCGGCGAGATCGGGAAGATCGCCGCCGGGAGTTGTCAGAGAGCCAGGATCCTGAGAAAAGGGAAACGCCGATTCCTGGAACAGCTCGGTGACAAGACGCGCCGCGGCCATACAGGCACTTCCGGCTAAAGAACCTTCTTAAGAGCCTCGAGCTGTTTCCTTGCGTCGGCGACTTCGGGCATGCCGGTGTCGGCGTTCTTCCAGAGCTCAAGGAAATTCTTGTATTGGGCCGCCGCTTCGACGCTGTTTCCGTTTTGCTGATGGATCTTCCCCAGCCAGTAATAGCTCCGGGCGAAGATATCACCCCATTTAAGCCTTCCCGTGGTCAGAGCGAGGATCGCCCGATAAGTTTCCATGGCCTTGGACAGATTGCCGCTCTGATAGCAGGCGGCAGCCAGGCCATCATAATAGAAAGCCTGTTCATCTATGGCGATGTCCCTTTGTTCGGGGAGCAGGGAGATCGCTTGTTCAAAGTGGCGGATGGCTTGATCAGTCCGGCCCTCCGCGAGCGCGATCTGACCCATCAGGTGCTCATAACATCTCATTTTTTTCGGCGCGCTTTCTCTTTCAACGAGCTGACGGACCTGCTGGCCGATCGTCTTGGCTTCTTCGATCCGGCCCATTCCCAGAGAGGCGAGACCCAGAAGATGAAGAACGGCCTTTTCTTTATTTATACTGACGTATTTCTGGGCTATCGCGAGGGCGGGCTTCAGCACTTCGGCAGCCCGGGAGAAGCGACTGAGCTGGAGCTCGGAATAGGCCAAGAGCAGTCGAAGTTCGACTTCATCATAGATCCGATCGCTTTTTTGGGCCAATTCGATTCCCTCGAGAATTCCCTTCCGGGCTTGAAGGTATTCGCCCTGCAGCAAAAGAAGATGCGTCAGCCAGACACGGCCCGTCAGGTCGGGCGTATCGGGGATGGCCTCCCCGCTTCTCTGGATTTGTTCATAAACACGTTGTGCCGCCGGTAAATCTCCCTGGAGATGATGGAGATTTCCATCGAGCTCAAAAACTTCGCTATTGTCAGGCATGCGCGCCAGCGCCCTTCCGAGTTCGACGGAGGCGCGGTCATATCGGCCCTGGATGAGATAAAGCAGGGGCAGCTGCCTCGGAAAGAAGCTTCCGCCGGAAGGAAAGTTGACGTTGGCCTCGCAGAGCCCGATGGCTCTCTCGTACCAGCCCTTGGCCGTGTAAATGAAGACGATATTCTCGAGAGCGAGCTCATTCCTTGGATTGAGGGTTAGGATCCTTTCGAATTGTTCCAGGGCCGATTCCCACTCTTCGAGACCGCGGTAGATCGCGCCCAGCTGGACACGGCCCGCTTCATCCTGCGGATAAAGCCCGATCAGTTTTTGAAATCTTTCGATCGCCTTGAGGGGGGATTCGTCCAATGTATAGGAGGCGTACCCTTGTATGAAATATCGATCCCTTTCGCTGGCCCGGTCCACGAGCGTCAACGCCTTTTGCAAATATGTTCTGTGCTCGTCACTGTTTTTGAGGTAGTCGTAGCTGATCGCCATATTCAAATAGGCCATGGCAAAGCTCGGATCCTCCTTGACGGCCTTCTCCAAAGATCGGATGCTGGCCACATAGTTTCTTTGGACGTAAAATTTTTCGCCGTCGATAAAATGGCGCAGGGCCGTGCCCGAGGTCGTCGAGATCTTGCCCAAGCTTTGGCCGTCATTGCCGGCGACCTCTGCGGGGGAAAGGTTGAGCCTGGATTTCACCTTCGAGCTCATCTCTTCCACCATGGATACAAGATCCTCGAGTTTTTTTCCCTTGACGCTGCCCGGCTCCCCGACAGTCTCGTCCGTCTTGGCCTTCCGGACCGTGAAGTTGATCAAGATATTGTCACCCGTTTTCGTGAAGCTGGGCAGGACAAAGTATTCGACGTTGGCCGTGTCGGCGATCCGGTCCAGCGTCTTGGACTGATGATGTTCTTCATCCGTCTGTTTCATGTCTTCGAGGGCCTGTATCAGACGGTCCGGCGGCAAGACATTGAGATACTTGGACTGAGCGAGGTCCCAGTACAAATAATAGGGGATCTGCCATCGGAGAAGCTCGTCCAGGCTCTTGTCGCCCGAGTTGTTGACGGCGTACATGACGGCGATCCTGCCGGATGGAGGGGGCTGACGTTGGATGAATAGCCGAAACATAATGACGCCCAGAAGGATCGTCAGGGCTGCAGTCAGGACGGCCGTTTGCCATTTATTGATCCCTTTTCCCGCGCCCGGGACACGGCTCTGCTTTTTCTGGATCTCGAGATCCACAAGAAGCGCATCCACACTTTGGTACCGGTCCTCTTTCTTTTTTTCCAGGCACCTGAGGATGATCTTCTCGCAGGCCGGCGGAATGGCCGGATTGAGCCGCGAGGGCGGGACAGGTCTTTCGGCGACGTGCTTCTGGATGTAGCCCTCGACCGTGTCGGCTTTGAAAGGCGCGGTTCCGGTGGTCATCTCGTAGAGAATCGCGCCCAACGAATAGATGTCGGATCTCGGATCAGATTCCAGGCCGCTGGCTTGCTCGGGAGAAAAATATCTCGGCGTTCCATAGTGCTTGTCGGAATGCCGGACGCGGGACGCGGAGAGGGATTTGGCCAGGCCGAAGTCCGTGACGAAGACTCGGCCCGAGTTGTCGATCATGATATTCTGGGGCTTGAGGTCCTGGTGGACGATCCCTTTCTGGTGGGCTGCCTTCAACGCGTGGCAAACCTGGACGGCGATCTGAAGGCAGGTGGCGAGGCTCAGGGTCCCCGAAGTCTGGATCAGCTCGAGCAGGTTTTCGCCCTTGATGAAGTCCATGGAGATGTATTTGATCTTGTTGACCTCTCCCAGATCATGGGTCCGGACCACATTCTCATGAGAGATCGACCGGCCCAGCAGGGTTTCCTTCCTGAATTGTTCGACCATGTGGGGCCGGGAGGAAAGTTCGGGACGGATCATCTTGAGGACGACCGTGATGCCCAGTTCGTGGTCCAGGGCCTTGTAGATCCTGCCCATCCCGCCCCGGCCGATCTCTTCAATGATCGTATAGCGCTCACCGAACTTCTCTCCCGGATTGAACCGGAGAACCTCGGTGATGACCGCTTCTTCGGCGGGCGAATAGGAAACGGTCGGGGAGTTGCCCTCGAAAGCGGATCCGCACTTATGGCAATATTGACTATCAGAAGGATTGTCGGATCGACAGGAAGGACACTTCATGTCCCTGCACCCCTTGAAATCTAATTGGCCAAGGGTACCAACAATCAGTACCGGAGTCAACTTGGAGGGTAGGAAGCCCGGCTAAACGGCTGATTACCGCCCCTTGCCGACGGCCGTATCCCACGTGGCCCAGCTGCCGCCGAAGGGCCTCAAGCCAAGGTCTTCAGGGCTCGTCGGGGCCGGCACCAGGGCCTCGAAAACCTCTCTGGCGTGGGCCTGGGCCCGGGCATAGAGCGAGGCCGTCCGCCCGTATAGCGCCAGCGCCCGGTTCCCCTCGGCCAGGACCGCCCGGTTGAACTCGTTCCGCCCCTCGAACATCTCGGCCACGGCCTTGCCGTAGAGCTCCTTGAGCCCGGCGTACCCGGTGTCGCGGTAATTCAGGAACATCAGCTTGCCGTAGGCGTTGGCGATCTCCTCCTCGGCGGCCTTGCGCGCGGCCTTGACCAG
>Ga0315286_10001596_pt1 | contig 20539 bp, 22 predicted proteins | sample YL17G10_0_MG_FD_205038 | JGI IMG/M metagenome (GOLD analysis project Ga0315286, IMG submission 205038) | Sediment microbial communities from Yellowstone Lake, YNP, Wyoming, USA - YL17G10_0 | ecosystem: Environmental > Aquatic > Freshwater > Lake > Sediment | place: USA: Wyoming | collected... | reverse complement strand
GGACTGTTTACATATTTTGTCTTTTTTGGAATGACATCTCTTCTTTCAACAATTTCTTCTTGAATATGTTGACATCTACGACATTTTCCTTCAACTCGATTCAAGTTTGTGTCATCTGTAATGATCAGTATTTTCACCACATTATTTTTAAGAAGTTCAATTACATCTTTGAGTCCATACACTCCTAATCCTGAGTGAGAGTTTATGTCTCGAAATAGATCTTCGATTAGTTTCTTTTCTTCAACCATTCTAAAATCTGAAAGAAGGTCTGCTGATTTTGCAAATGCTTCTCTAATTCCTTCGGCTCCAGAATACCCCGCATCTATTGTGTTTATGATCATATTTTGCAATCTGTATTCCAAATAACCCCCATTGATGAAATCTTCTTTTGTAGGGCCTGGTCCTGAAATAATCAAACCTTTGACAGGATAAATATCAATAAAATACTCTCGAGTGGTTCCTGCCACTCTGTTGTAAAAATATGAAAGCTCCATCTCCCTTAATTTCTGGAATCTCTTTGCAGATTGTCCCCCCTGTCTGTGTTTTCCTGCTACTCCAGATCCTGTTTGTGATAAAACTTCTATTTTATCACCATGTAGTAATCCCCACCCTGCGTCTTTGGCATCAATAGCTAAAAATCCAATTAGGTTGTCATCTTTTAGCATGTCTTTTAGAATATCTACATGAAAATGATCATCGCATCTGTACAGATATTGTTTCAAGTCCTTTGGAGGATCAATCTCCCAAACTTTTACCACTTCGCTTCCTAATGGACCACCTCCTTCTGGTGGCAATGCTCCACAAAACATTACCAATCCTCTTTCAGGGTTTTTTTTGAGTAGTTTTAGCCTCTGAATTACTTTGCCTAGTGAATCTACAACGTGTGATCTTGTCAGATCTGATTTTATGTTATCTGCAGTTCCTTGTTCTTGTTGTAGTGTGCTGATAACTTCATGCAGTTGTTTTCCTTTTGGAATGTACACGCTAATTAGTTCAGTGCCTCTGCCTGATTTTTGTGATAATTCCTCCAACATTTTTCTAATTTTATAAAGTTTAACAGAATCTATTTTTTCTATGTTGATCTTTTCCATTTGTATTTTCCTCCTGTTATACGAATATTAAGTTTGGTTGATTCAATTACCCATCTCGCTAAAATTACAACTCATCAATAGACTTTAGAAAGACTTCTAGTGGTTGATTGCCTGTTATTTTAATTATTTTTTCATTGTTAAAAATCAAAAATGATGGGGTTGCATCAATTCCAATTTTTTTACCAAATTCATACATCTGATTTACTCTTTCTAGATATTTATGATCATCAAGACATTCATTGAATTTATTTAAATCCAGACTTACTATTGTGGCAAATTTATCTAGTGAATCATGATTTACCCATCCAGTTTTTTCACCTGCCCAATTTTTGTATAATTCATCGTGATATTGCCAATATTTCCCTTGATCTTCAGCACAATAAGCTGCCTCGGCGGCTAAAACAGAATCAGGACCATTTAATGGAAAGTCCTTAAACACCAGTTTTACTTTTCCTGTTTCAATAAAATCTTGCTTAATTGTATTTAGAGTACTCTGATGAAATTTATGACAATAAGTACACTGGTAATCTCCCCACTCTAAAATTGTAATTGATGCTGATGGATTTCCCATGGTTGGTGAGCCGTTTTGAATTAATTTTGATTCTGTCAATAGTTTTGAATCATCTCCTGATTGAGGATAAAATGCCAAAAACATACCTGTTATCACTCCTATGACTATTGGAATTACAATCAAGTGGATCTTTTTCATTAATTTGTTTGAATTTTTTTCTAGTAAATAGTTTCCTTACCTTATACTTGTGCCATAGTCCACAATGCAGAGTTTTTTGCGGATATTTCTGCCACAAATGGATCATCTGATGATGAAATTATTATCACATCTCCTTCATCTGGACATAAATTTTCTAAAAGTTTGTTTCCTATTTTCACATCTTTGATAAAACACTCTTTTTCATCACCTGGGAATACTAATTTTTTATTTTTATATACCATTGTGGTGCATTCTGAGGAACCATACAGAATTGCATAATCTCTTTGCTCCAATCCTGTTTTGACTACCTTGGAATAGTTTTTGAGCAAAACTGCATGATTGTATTTGCCTTGAATGATACTGCATTTTTTAATTTTACATTCTTTGGGAATTGCATTTTGTAATTGATTTGTTAATCTGTGCCCTTTTTCAGTAAGAAAAGTTCCAGATTTTGTTGAATCTGCCAACCCTGATTCTTTTAGATGTAAAATTAATGTCTTGACTGCACCTGCTCCTAGATGAATCTCCTTTCCAAACGTTGCTCTGCTGACAAATCTTTCCTCAGTTAACAATTGCAGTGCCTTGAGGACATGCGGAATACTAAATGTGAGGACTTTGCTTGATCCTTTTCTTGATACTATATCTTGCAAAGCCTGAATGTTTTTGCGCAGAATTCTTCTTGTTTGTAATTCTATATAAATTGGATAAATTATCCAAGACTTTAAATGCATTAAATCGAGAAAAACATCATGTCTCAATCAAGACAAATCAATGTATCTAAGAACGGTGTTCCAGTTATTGCAATTGTGGCATTAGCTATACTTTTTGCAGTGGGATTATTTGTTGTTGGATTTGATCAGGGACATATCTTTAGTCTAGTTTACGGTGAAGATGCATTTCAAGACATGTACATCCACGAACTTACTCATGATATGAGACACGCTGCTGGCTTTCCTTGTCACTAGTGAGTTAACCCGATGAAAACATTTCTTTTTATTCTTATTGTAATATCTTCTGGCGCTGCTGCTGGAATTATTCATGGTAGTGCAAATCTCCTCTTTGTTGAACCTTCACTTGATCAGGCAGTTGGAATTGAAAATCAGCACCTATTTGCATCAGGTGAAGAAAAAGACACTCCTGAATTTAGGGCACAGTACGATGATTATAGAATATGGCAAAAAAGTGGACAGGTTTTTGCTGGTGGGATTCTTGGTATTTCTATGGGTTCTTTATTTGGAATCGTTTTTGTTCTCTCAAGAAATTCTCTTCCTGGAAAAACAGATATCAAAAAAGCTCTGGTTTTGGCAGGATTGATGTGGTTGACTATTTACTTTATTCCTTTTTTAAAATACCCTGCAAACCCTCCAACTGTAGGTGATCCTGAAACCGTTGTATTGCGTGGAATTCTTTATTTGACATTTATTGCACTTTCTGGATTTGGCGCAGTCGGATTTTACAAATTATCTCAAAAACTAAAAACTAAAAAATTCATTGCCTTTGTTGGATATGCTGTATTTATTGGAGTCATATTTGTTGCAATGCCTGGAAATCCGGATAAAATTAACACTTCTATGGATTTAGTTGATCATTTTAGAATGGTGTCTGCATTCACCGTCTCTCTTTATTGGCTTTCATTGGGTATTATTTTTGGCTCCTTATGGAATCACTATAAACCTCATAAAGAAATTCCACCCTCTTTTAATTAGTTATTCTGAGTCTCTGGAACGAGAATAATATGACGTAATTTAAATAACTCTGTATTGTTTTTTAATTTAATTGACACGACGTTTGACATTGCCACAATTAAAAAAATATGATGTTACTCAAAAAGTAATTGAAGCATTGGCAGATTCTGAATCACGTGCAATCTTGTTTTCAATTATAAAAAAGGGAATGACTGCATCTGACTTGTCTGAAAAACTAAAAATTCCACTTAGTTCTGTGTATAAAAAATTAAGTGACCTTGAGGAGATTACTCTAATTGAAGTGGAAAAATGGATGATTTCAGATAAAGGGCGAAAATTCAAAATATATAAAAGTCGCATAAGTAAGGCTGATATTTCAATAAGAAAACCTGATCCTGTTCTTAATTTGGTGGCAAACCAGTGAAAATGTCCAAATCAAACATAATTCAACTAAGTGAATTTGACATTACACAAAAAATAATTGAATCTCTAAGTAGTGTATGTACACGTGCCGTATTGTTTTCAATTAAAAATGAATCAAAAGAAGCAACACAAATTGCAGATGAATTAAAAATTTCAATATCTACTGTTTACAAAACTTTGTCTAATTTAGAAGAATTGGCACTTGCAGAAGTAGATAAATTTGTAATTTCTGCTGAGGGAAAAAAAATAAAACAGTATCGCAGTCGTATAGATAAAGTCGAAATCACATTAACTGGTTTGGAGCCAATCTTGAATCTTTATCCTAATACCAGCAACCCCAAATCAAATAACTAGATATCAATTAATAAAATCTAAAATTAAATTATACCTTATTTTTATGATTATGCATATAGTATTTTCTTTAGATGTTTACAGAATCTTATTTTATAATTATAGAATCAACTTCCAGTTTAAATTATACACAAAAAAATAACGTTATTGTCATCTGGCATACCAGGAAATAATACACATGATTGATTATTCACAACTTTTGTTACTTGGAGCAATATCTGGTTTTACCATATTCCTTGGTCTTCCGTTACCTGCAATGAAGAATCTGAGTGCAAAAGCAAAAGGATTTCTTAATGCACTATCCTTGGGCATTTTGATATTTTTGATAATTGATATATTCAGTCATGCTTGGGAGCCAACTGAAGAAATCATATCAGATACATTTGTAGGAAATGCATCATTTGGAGATGGAATCATGCATCTTATCGCATTGTTTGGTGGAATTGCAATTGGATTGTTTGGACTTGTATGGTATGAACACGAAGCAACAATAAAGAGAGTCCCTCACATATTATCCCTAGAAAATATCAAAAAAGGTGATGATCATCTTCATCAGCTATTTCATGAGACAAGTGCATATAGACTTGCCATGATGATTGCCGTTGGGATTGGATTCCATAATTTTAGTGAAGGACTTGCCATAGGGCAATCTTATGCTGCAGGAGAGGTGGGCCTTGCACTGCTTTTGATAATGGGATTTGCAACTCATAATGCTACAGAAGGTTTTGGAATTGCAGGTCCGATTACAGGACTTTCAAAAAAACCATCAATTCGCTTTATGATTCTATTAGGAGTGATTGGTGGAGGACCTACATTCATCGGCACACTGCTTGGTAGCCTGTGGTTTTCTAGCATCACATACATTCTATTTTTGTCAATTGCAGGAGGAGCGTTGATTTATGTTTCAATGCTGATGTACAATACGGGAAGAAAACACACCACAAATGGCATTATTATGATTGGAATCTTTGTTGGACTTTGTATTGGCTTTGGAACTGATCTTATCATTCATCTTGGGGAATTGTGATTTGAATACTGTTAAAATATTATCAATGATGTTCCTATAAACAATAAAAATTCATACAGTTCAACAATCAAATCACTGTTTTATTCACAAAATCTCAATTTTGAAACAATTGGCCTTTGATCGATACATCTTTTGACTCTGGTACTTCTAATTGGATGTAATTTTGATAGTATCATGAGTTGTAAAATTGGATTTATCCACAGTTTTTCTTATTTTGCCATCCAAGACAAGAAAATGTGTATTAACTGCGGAGTAGAAGAAAGCAATAATAATTAATCATTTAATTTCAAATCAATGAATTATCGGATTTTTCTTATTTTGCCCTTCTTAATTTTTACCACTCCTATTTTTGCACAAACTCCTTCTGATGAACTTTCTAATTCTTCACAATATGCTTTAAAAATTGATGAACATGCCTATTCTATTTCTTATGTTGTAAATGCCAATATTATTGCAATGGAGGTTGATCCTGAATCAACATCGTTGCTTATTGGTCTGGATAACACTTATGATTCTAGATTTTTTATTGGTTTGGAGCATGAATTGATTAGTGCACAAAATAATGAATTTGTAATTTTAGTTGATGGGCAAGAGACAGATTATGAAATTTCATCTGATTCGGATAGTTCCACATTTGCTTTCTTTGTTCCTACTGGTACTGAAGAAGTTGAAATTATTGGAACTCATGTAATTCCAGAATTTCCAATTGGCGTCATTTTTGGATTTACAGTAATGATCTCAACTATTATGATTTTTGCAAAGATTAAAGCGCCTTTTTTCAAGTTGTAATTTTATCTAGTTGATTTGTTTCTTTTGCAGTTTTTACTTCACGTGCAATTCTTTTACCCATGCTCATAGGCTCATTGAATAGTAGTGAGTAGTATGGTGAGCCATCCATGTAGATGTTTGTTCCTGCAACGATTCTGGCTGAAAATTCAAATGATGTAAATTTTGCATTCTCATCATAAACTCCCTCGATGCAAAATGGTCCATTCATTCCAGGTGCAACCAACCTTTTTGCAGCATCTACAAAATTATCCCCCATGGCATACACATCATCAAGTAACGACTCTCTTAGAACTATAGGACTATTCCCAATTACGTTAAATGATGGAACCTTGTTGCTTTTGAGCTGCTGCTCTGATGGAATTCTTGCCATGCCTTCAATGTCTGATTCATGTCTCTGATCAGCGCCAAAAAATTCCAGCTCTTCTTTTAGAGGAGAATAAAAAAATTGCAAATATGCCAAAACACCTGCAGCGTATTCTTGAATGTAAAGTGTCTCTTCTTTGGAAATCACTCCTTGTGAAATTAGTTGATTCCTTTTTTTATTATAATCCTCTTGGTTAGCTGCCAGAAAATATCCTTTACCACCTGCAGCTCCTTGTCTTTTTACAATTACCAGTTTATCAATATCCTTTGAATCCAACACTGATTTTGGAACTGGAAGTTTTGCTTCTCGCATGAGTTTTTCTTTCATAGTTCTATCTGACTCCCATCTTAGGATCCACTTGTTTCCAAAAATTGGAGTCTTGATTGATTCAATTTCTTCCGAACTCATTTGTGCAATTAAAGTTCCATGAGGAATCAGTATTGCATCATTTTGCTCTAAAATTAATTGATGTTTTTGCTCTAATATTTCTGCAAAAGAATCCACCATGATTAATTCATCGATAAAGGAAAATCTACGGTATAGTTTTTCTCGTTTTTTCTCACAAACTAGGATTGTTTTTAGACCTTCATCTTTGGCACCTTTGAGAACTTGGAGTGCACAGTGAGATCCTAAGGTTGCTATTGCCGTCAATGTGATGTATGTTCTACTTTTGTACTTTATGAACTATGTGCGGATGACACATATTGAAATACCTCATCAATTAATTCTGCATTTAATTCTGATTTGATATCTTCTGGAATTACCTTTAATACAAAATCATACATGTTTGTATTTTTTGGAAGACTTTCTCTTTCCTGGTATAATGAATACACTGCAATGCCATTTGATATTAATGCAATAATTTTTTCTTTGTTTGTCAGAGACATTGTTTTTCTAATTAACTTGTACTAATTTAATGTAAATTAAAAATATGTTTTAGAATTCATACTATTGATTTATCAGATCTGCGTTAATATGCAATACCTGTGTTGTTTGCTTGTCAAGATTCTCTGATTCTATTAATTCTTCGGGAATACCAGTAGTTTTCTCCTGCGGTCTTTGTGATGCGTAATAGCCAACAAAGACTGCTGTGATGATAAATGCAGCAATTACTAATATTATCAGTAAATCCAATTCATCTTAGACTGAAATATTTTCTGATGATAAATGTTACTTTTTTATTGATTTTGATATGATGGATTACAAAAACCTGCAATTATGGGCAAAATGTCAGAATAAATAATTTAATCTTTTGAAAAATTATGACATAATTTAGAAAAAAAGAGTAGAATTCGACTAAGATTTTTTCAAACCCCATTTAAGGGCAAATTCTTCTTTGGTGATTGGAATTTTTGATTTACACTTTACACATCTACGCATTTTAGTGTGCTTGGAAAATCTCCAAACATGAGGTTCGCTTTTTCCATGACAGTTCATAATTTTATATCATATCACTAGTATTTATGAAAACAACCATTCTACATGATCAAAATTGATTCTGAATAAATTATGAGTAAATTTGAACAAATATGAGTGGGGATATAGAATACTTTTCCCCAAAAATTAATTACACCATATGATAGCAATTCAATAAATTATGATAAAAACAGAACTTGGAGCATTACGTCGATCTCACTATTCTAATGAATTAAGTCCTTCAATGGATGGCTTGGAGGTCACTGTGATGGGTTGGGTCTTGACAATAAGGGGTCATGGTAACATTAGTTTTGCTACAATTAGAGACAAAAATGGAGATATCCCAATTGTTGCCAAAAAAGGTGATTGTCCTGATGAACTACGCGAAAAACTATCTATCCTAAAGGCACATTCTTCGGTTGCAATTATCGGTAAAATCAAATCTTCTGAAAAAGCACCAACTGGATTTGAGATCATTCCAACTGAACTACGGGTATTTTCTGATGTTGAAAAAATTCCCCCCTTTGAGCCCTTGGCAAAGACTGTCAAAAATATAGATACTAGATTGGAGGTACGACCAATTGATCTTAGACGTAAGCCCCTACAGCATATTTTCAATGCACGAAGCCATGTTCTCAAATCAATTAGAGATTATTTTTATCAACAAAATTTTACGGAAATCAACACTCCAAAAATGATTGCAACTGCAACTGAAGGGGGTGCTGCATTATTTGCCATATTTTATTACAATAAAGAGGCGTTTTTAGCTCAGAGTCCTCAATTATACAAAGAACAATTGACAATGAGTTTTGAGAAAGTTTTTGAAATTGGACCTATTTTCAGAGCAGAGCCATCAAGAACTAATCGTCATTTGGCAGAAGCAATATCAATTGATTTGGAAGAGGCATTTGTTGATTACAACGACGTGATGAATAGAATTGAAGAGATAATAAAAATATCAATTAAATCTATAATTGATTACGCAAAAAATAACCCAGATGCTGAGTTTATTATTCCAGCAATACCTGAACAGATCCCAAGATACTCTTATGATGAATTGGTAGAAAAAATGCAAAAAGCAGGGGCCAAAACTGAATGGGGTGATGATCTTTACCCTTCAAATCTAAAAAAAATTGGTGTTGAGGGATTTTACTTTATCAAAGACTGGCCTTTGGGTCCAAAGCCATTTTACGTAAAAGACAGTAAGACAAATCCAAAAATTTCCGAATCATTTGATTTGATGTATGGCGATTTAGAACTATCATCAGGCAGTACTAGAATTGAAAAACGACATGAGATTGAAGAGAGAATGAAAAATAAAGGAATGAAAACTGATGCGTTTGAGTATCATTTAGGAGCATTTGATTATGGTGTACCTCCACACGCTGGGTGTGGTATTGGTCTGGAGCGATTAATCATGGCCCTTACAGGCACAGAAAACATTAGAGACGTCACATTTTATCCAAGAGATGTTGACAGATTAACGCCATAAAATGGAATATGTTTTTAATCCGTTGAACATTTTACACTAAATTACCCGCATCTAATTTAAATTAATTTTTATCTACCTTTGCAAATATTATACTATGTCTTTTTTTGATGGTGTATTGACGCCAATGGACATTATTGTGGTGAATCGGCAATTTTGCGAACAGTTAGGCGAGTCGTACGGATTAGATTATCCAGAAAAACTTCAAGAGATTGTCGATGAAATTAACAGTTACAATAAACTAGATGATAATAAGGAAAAAGCAATTCAAAAAGCATGCTGTCTTATGACTGGTCTGGTTTTTGATCAACCGTTCAAAAATGGAAACAAAAGAACGTCAGTTGCAATATCATTACTGCTAATGAGAATTCATAATTACGATATTGACGAATACAAACAGGAAGAAAAACAGAAAATTTTTTATGAATTATTGGAAAATACTATGATGAAGATGGAAGGTGACAAACCATTAGAATTGATATTGAGAAATTTCTAAGAGAAAATATTACTAAAATTTAATCCCAACTGTCCTTACCTAGAGCCTGATAAAGTCTAGGGGCCTCATTCACTATTTTTGAAACTTCATCTAGAATTCTTTGGTATTCTTGAGACATACTACTATTATGGTTGATACTTATTAAAATACATACACGTGAGACAGCATAATGCAGCCCAAATTTACAACAACCAACTTTTTACGTTTAAAATATCGATTGCAGATTTGACAAAACATGTAATCATTAGCATTATATCAAAGAAATTTAATTTTCAGTTGAGATAAAAATGATGCAATTTTATGATGATTTTCAGGCACAAAATGTACAACAGGTATGGAAAACTTGTAGTAAACTGCGGTATGTTGACAGATTGACACCGTAGGTGATTTGAAAATGGTATCTAGAGAAGAAATAGAACACGTTGCAAAATTAATGAGAATTGAAATTGATGATCCTACAATCTACGAGCGTGTAGATAAAATGATGGGATATTTTGATATTTTGGATTCAGCAGGTGTCGAATCTGAAGAAATATCTGTCAGGGAAATCCCAATTGCCAACTTGAGAGAAGACAAGTATATCCCATTTGATGAAAAATTAATTGAAAAACTTAATCACTACAAAGGAACCTATGTTAGAGCTCCGAAGATGATTTAATTGAATATAAAAATTTCAGCTCTGCAATTTACTCGGGAAGTAAAATCTGGAAACATATCTGTTGAAGATTTTATTGCAAAAACTATGGAACAAATTCATAACGTTGATGATAAACTACATGCATTTCTATCATTAAATGAAAAGGCAGTTGATCAAGCAAGAGAAATTGATAAAAAAATAAAATCAGGGGGAAAAATTGGACAATGCTTGGGCATGCCGATTTCCATTAAAGACAACATTTGCATCAAAGACACCAAAACAACATGTGCATCAAAAATGCTTGAAAATTTTATTGCGCCATATGATGCTACTGTGATTACAAAATTAAAACAACAAGATGCAATTTTTGTCGGCAAAGTAAATCTTGATGAATTTGCAATGGGTCTTTCTACTGAATTTAGTGCATATGGTCCAAGTAAAAATCCATGGAATACAGATTATGTTCCAGGCGGCTCTTCTGGAGGCAGTGCAGTGTCTGTTAGTGCGTTTGAATGCGTTGCATCATTGGGTTCTGATACCGGTGGTTCCGTTAGAAATCCTGCCAGTTTTTGCTCAACTGTAGGATACAAGCCAACTTATGGATTAATTAGCAGATATGGCCTAATTTCGTATGCAAATAGTATTGAACAGATTGGACCTCTAACTAGAACCGTTGAAGATGCAGCATTTATGCTAAATTTGATTACAGGAGTTGATCCTAATGATAACACAACGGTGGATAACAAAAATGAAGATTATCTCAAAGATATCGATTCAGGCATACAAGGCAAAAAAATAGGCATAATCAAAGAGATGATTGGAGATGGAATAGACCCATCAGTACTTTCTGCAACAAAAAATGCAATATCAAAACTAGAAGGGCTGGGTGCAATATGCGAAGAAATTTCTCTTGACATGGTAAAATATTCCGTTGCAGCATATTATGCAATTACTGCAACAGAGGCAGGTAGCAATCTTGCACGATATGATAACTTGAGATACGGTTATGATTTTCCTGTTGAAGGATACGAGTTTAATTCCTATATCGAAAAAGCAAGAAAAAAACTCGGTCCTGAAGTTATACGACGTATGATTCTTGGAGGCTTTGTTCCATCTGCAGGGCATGCCGGAAAATATTTCCTCAAAGCACTCAAAGTAAAAAGTAAACTCACCAGACAAATCAATGACGCGTTTAAAAAATTTGATCTACTAATCTCACCAACAGTTCCAATTTTGCCATTTAAGATTGGCGAGAAAATAAATGATCCGGCCGCTTTATTTCTTATTGATATCAACACTGTAACTGCCAATCTTACTGGAAAACCTGCAATATCAATTCCATATGCAATATCAAATGGATTACCAATTGGAATTCAACTTATTGCAAACTCGATGGATGACAAATTATTACTCCAAGCTGCATATGCACTAGAAAAAACTGTGAAATTACCGGAGGTTCCAATTTGACAAAAATTGGATTAGAGATTCACAGTCAACTCACAAAGTTGGAAAGTAAATTGTTTTGCTCATGTAAGGCAAACTATAGAGAGTTTGAACCAAATACCAACATTTGTCCTGTTTGTATGGGATTGCCAGGTAGTCTTCCTAGATTAAATCAAAAAGCTGTTGAAAAAGCAACAATGATTGCAATGGCATTAAATTGTAGCACTCCTGAAAAAATTGCATTTTTTAGAAAAAATTATTTTTATCCTGATTTGCCAAAGAATTTTCAAATCACCCAACTAAACATCTATGGCGATACTAGTGTTGGAGGTCCTGGAGTTATTTTGGTTGGAGAAAAAAAGATCCACATCACTAGAATCCAACTAGAAGAAGACCCAGGCAGACTAATTTATGAGGGTAGTTCTGAAAAAAACCAAATAACTTTGGTGGATTATAATCGTGCAGGCACACCTTTAGTGGAGATTGTAACTGAGCCTGACTTTGAAAACCCCAAAGAGGTAAGGGAATTTCTAAATATATTATCTGATTTGTTGGAAAATCTTGGAGTATCTGATCCTAGTCTGGAAGGAGCAATGAGGGCAGATGCCAATGTATCCATTGAGGGCGGAAACAAAGTTGAAATAAAAAATATTGGCTCCTTTCATGATTTAGAAAAAGCAGTTCATTTTGAAATTACACGTCAGCAAAGCTTGCATTCACGAGGTATACCAATCATTCAAGAAACGCGTCATTGGGATGATAAAAGAAAGATTACCATTTCTTCAAGATCAAAAGAAGAAGATTTGGATTATAGATATTTTCTAGAAGGTGATATTCCATGGGTTAGAATAGGAAATGAAATTAAAGAAAAATTAAAATCACAAATGCCTGAGAGTATCAGTTCTAAAAAACAACGCTATATTTCAAAATACAATATTCCTGCACAGGTTGCCGATGTACTTTCATCTGATAAATTTTATTCAGATTTATTTGAAGATGCTCATACTAAAGAAAACGCCAAAGAAGTTGCAAATATTATCACCACTGACTTGATGGGACTGGTTGATACAAGAGAGAAAAGAGAATCATCAAAATTAAAACCATCTCATCTAAAAGAGATAGCTGATTCAATACAATCAGGTAAGATTGCAAGAACTTCTGCCAAAAACGCATTATCTGAAATTGTAAAAACAGGTAAGAACTTATCTGATGTGATATCTGAACTTGATCTAGGTAACGTATCTGATGAATCTGAATTGTCACAAATTATTGAATCAGTAATTTCTGAAGAACCCCAAGCTGTAGAGCAAGCAAAATCTAATCCTCAGACTATTAATTATTTGGTGGGAAAAGTAATGCAAAAAACAAAAGGAAAAGCAGATCCAAATGTAACTTTGAATTTATTAAAAAAGAAGATTCAATAATTTTATGGCTGATCTTTCTTTAGAAGACATTGAATTTATCAAAATATTGGCAAAGTCTGATTCTACTATACTACAGGCAAGCATGAACAAGGCAACAAGATACAAACTGGATGTACATATAGGCATGATTTTACGAGAATATTACAGAGAAAATACAATGAAAACAAAAACAGGATGGGTAGAAAAATTTGAAAAAATTGGTATTACTGAAGATGAGGGTAAAGCGGCAATTGCATGTGCCAGAAGATTGGGAATTGATATTTCTTAATCTTCTAAACTAAAACTGGAAAAGTAATGTTTATTTCAAGTAAAATTGTTATGACTGCCATTAGAGATTTATCTTCTAGTTAGAATTTTGTATTAAATGACATTTCAGAATTTTGATGAATCCATTGTGGATTTACTGATTATTTTTACTAATTACTTTGATTACTTGTTTTGGAATCTCAAAGTGAAAGGTAGTCCCAACATTTTCTTTGCTTTCTACCCATATTTTACCTCCCAGACCTTCTGTAATTCCTTTACAAATTGCCAACCCTAGGCCACTCCCATTTCTTTTTCTACTCGTGGACGTATCAATCTGATAGAATTTCTTAAAAATTTCTTTTTGATTTATTTCTGAAATTCCTACCCCGTTATCTTTTACAAAAAACTCTATGAATTTTTTGTCTGATCTTGCACCAATTGTTATTTGTCCTCTTTCTGGCTCTACAAAATCAATGGCATTCTTAATAAGATTAGAAAAGACTTGATTGATTCTATCTTTGTCGCTAAATATGACCTCGTTTCCTGTAATGTCTTTTATCAGGTGAATATTTTTCTGATTTGCTATTGGATTGAAATCTTTTATTATATAATTTAACAATTCTCCAACGTCTATGTTTTCTTGATTAAATTCTAATTTTCCCAAATCCAATTTTTGAGTTGTCAAGATATCCCCCACCAATCGTTGCAATTTTAATGCAGATGAGTAAATTTCATCTACTGCATCTAGTTGTTTTTTATTTAATTCTCCCATTAATTCTTGTTTTTGTAACATTTGTACATATCCTAAAATTGGAACCAGTGGAGTTTTTAATTCATGCGATACCATTGATGAAAACTCTACTTTTTTTCTATCGATCTCTTTTAATTTCTCAACATATTCTTTTTGTACAGCTATTGTTTTTTCAACTTTCTGACCCATACTTTGAAAATTTTCGTTTAATTCATGGATTTCTTTTATGTTTGTATTGATTGGTTTTTTGTTTGTAATCTTGTTTATTTTGGAAAACTCTGTCATATTTTGAGCAAGTTTTTCAATTGGTTTTGTGATACTCTTGGAAATGTATACTGTACTCAATAATGTTCCCATTGCCACAGCAGTTGCAAAAATCAACAGAGTCATTCCTGTAGATTGCTCTATTGCAGTAAGATAATTCACTAATCCCATGTAAAAGATAATGAAACTAGATACTCCTGAAACTAGAAATAAAATATGCTTAATTGGAATCATTTCGGATTATACTCCCAACATTTAGGAGGTTGCTGATTCAATAATTTTTGATAGCAGTAAATCAATATCAATTGGTTTTAGAATGTATGATGTAACACCACGATTAACTAATTCATCCAATTCATCTTGAGTTATAGTTGATGCAGTAAATACAATTATTTTGTTATTTTTTAATTGATCCTTGTTTTCCAATGCCTGGATGACAGAATACCCATCAAACTCAGGCATGGCTAAATCCAACAAGACTACATCATGTTTATTTTTCTGGATTAATGCCAATCCCTGTTTACCGTCATTTGAAACTATGCAATTATGATTCTTTAATTCTAAAAATGTTGTGAGCATTTTTGTAATCTGTTCATTATCATCAATTATCAAAACATTCAAATGATTTGAATTTATTTTGCTATTTTTTATCGTTGAATTTTTACTCATTTCTTAACTCCATTATTTTCGGCTAGTTTAAAATTCTTTTGTAAATAATTTAAAATGATTTTCTCTTGTTCTATTTCTCGTAATCTGTGTTCAAATGTAATTTCAGAGCCTAATAATGATTCTGCGTTTGTTTCATCAACATGATGTGCCTTTTTCCATAATAAACTAAACAGTGATCTTAGGGTAATTACAAATGTTTTAGAGTCTGTCCAGAGTGCCATCATGTCTTTTGATTCTGATTTGCTAACAAAGAAAATCACTTCACTGTCATCTTTGATTATAAAACAAAAATCTTCTCTATTTTTATCATCTAGCTTTTTAATTTTTTTAGATGGAACATCTTCAAATATGTGTATGCCTTTATTGGAATAATCCGAAAGAATTTTTAGGTCTGATTTTATTTTTTTAAGGAGAATTGTAAAATCTGTGTGATAAAACTTTTTAAAATCCAGATCCGTTCCTAACACCAGTATATTTTCTGATGATTCTTTTATCATTTGTTCTAGTTTTACCAAAATTGAATTTCTTCCTTGCAATGTCTGAAATTTGTTTTCTGCTGATTTATTCTTGTTTTCTGAATATTTTGGAATCATCTCCCATAATTTTATGATGCCTTCTTTTCCTGTTTCTAATTCATTAATTCTTTTTTGTTCATTATTTATTAAAATTACAACGGTCTCATCTATTCCAACTGCGTTAAATTTTGTTGGTTTACCAAACACTGAGAAAATAATTCCCTTTTGTTGTAAAGTGCTAAGTAAGTGATATGTTTCTGTTCTTGGGATTTTAAGTGCTTTTGATACATCTGAGGCTGTTTTGATGCCCATTTTGCTAAGGTATAGGTACACTTTGGCTTGGTTTGGAGTCAGATCATACTTGACAAGTAGTCTGTTTAGTTCATTTATTGGATTGTCTAATTCAAACATGTTCTCAACAAGAGATTCTATTGTCATTAGAAATTGTTACAAGATTTAAGACATAAGAGAATGTATGTTATTTCATGTTACAGATTCAAATGTGGGTGTAATTAGAGTAGTTTTAAGAATTAACAAAGACGCTCAACAAAATATCTCCCCATAATAATTGGATAATAAATCCGCCTGTAATTAGTAAAAGATAGGGTATTCCAGGGGTAATCCAGGTGTTAGGTTTTGTACAATACTCTTCATTTTCTGCATGATGGACTGTTAGATTTATCTTCTTTTTGCCTTTTTCTGTTTTTTCAATGGAAAAACAAAATTTTGGGTTTTTTGCCTTATACCCAATTAACATGGCACAGCATTTTTTAAATCTGCTTTCCTCAAACCCCTCAAAAATATTCTCATGTCTTATTATTGCTGTTGAATTTCTAAGTATATTTACAAAAAAGGGTATTACAAATAAGATTGCAGCATTAGATAGTGATGTAAACGGAGTCACTGGATTTTCAGAAAATGTTGCCATTGGTGCAATTACTGCCAATGCAATCAATGCAAATGCATCGGCTCCACCAAATAATCCAATTCTCCAAATAAAAATAACAAAAGGTGCTATGATTAATGCTATTCCTATCCTGAGTAAATATGGTAAGAGATCGGAATTCATAAAAATTAATAAAACTCCCACACCACCAAATGCAATCCAATAATAATCATGAATTTCTCTTTTCCAAATATCTATTATCGACCCAATTATCAGCATGGTGAGCGCTAATCCAATTCCAATTACGTTGTAGTTTAGTAGTGATTCAATCAAAATGTGTTTTCCTGATTTTTGAATAATTTTTGCCCTTCTATATTTTTTGGTAAAATAGGGTCATGTTGTGTCATGTCTTTAAAACCAGTTTATACTTAACGATTTCTTATGTTTGAGATTTTTTCTTTGATTCCTTCAAATTTTTCTCCAATGTTTAGTTTATCTGCAATACCTATTTTTTCAATAATTGTATCTAGTCTTTCAGTACGCTTCAAAATAAACAATGCAACTCCTACAGCTGCTGGGATTATGATAAAGAACATATTTGAACCGTCAATCATAAAGCCCTGTTTTGTCTCTACAGGTGTTTCCTGCACTGGTTTGTTTAGAATTTGTCCAGTTTTTGAAATTGTTGATGAACTAAGGCCATTGCCTGACACGGTTGCTGAAACAGTCACTGTGTCCTTATCGTTTGCAAGAATATTTAGTGATGCAAATCCGTCATTATTTGTGACGTTTTCCATGCTCAATATTTTCCCTCCTTCAGCAGTCCATTCTACGTTAAATCCTTGTAAGGACGTTGTAATTTCTGGGATTGTGACTGATAATTTTGCTTCAATTCTCTCATTCCAATTCAGACCTCCAAGCAAATCTAGTGATACAGTGGGACTAATATCTATTATATTGATGTCATATTTTGATAAAGGCAGATCTTCAGATAACAATGAAAGTTCTACAGTTCCCTCTTTTTTAGATTCAAGTTTGAATGTGTTGAAATATTCTCCTTTTTTTATTGTTACCTCCTCAGGAATTTTCAATACTGATTCGTCATTTGAAACTATTTTTATCACAACATCTTTTTTTGTATTTACTGGATTTCCTGCAGAATCCAATAATTGAATAGTAGCTAAACTGTCAGTGTTTGCTAAAGGATTTTTTGCAAACGCCAAATAAATCATCACAGGATCTGTAGTCTGACTAGTAATTTTCATGGTTCCTTCAAATTGATCTGCCTTAAAGGATAGTTCAGTATCTCCAATTTCTTTGGGCAGTATATTCAATAATGCATATGGTTGATTTTGTTTAATTGCTACAGGTTCTGCATCAGCAAAATCGTTTGGTGATAAAGTTAGAACTGTGTCTTCGATGAACACTGTTGGTCCAATTCTTCCATCCTCTCCTACATCTCCGCCTTCAGTTGTCGTAGTACTGTCTCCGCCTTCAGTTGTCGTAGTACTGTCTCCTCCTTCACCATCTGACAAATATGCTATGACTGGAAATGCACTTCCCGTTAAAATCATAGGCACTAATGGCTCTGCTATTAAATTAATAGTATTTTTTAATGGCCCTATTGGATTACCTGTCACTGTTTTTACCCCTTGGTTATCTCTGATGTAAAATTCTAGAGTGTCATCTGGAGCAACAGTTCCAGTATTTCCAAAAACTAGTGCAATATTTTCTCCTTTTTTCATAATTGGATTAATTGGTTTAACAGTATTTGAATCCGATGAACCAAAATTGATCTCATAGTTATCTTTTGCAACAATAGGAACTGTGACAGTAGCAAGTTGGGAAGAACCCGTTTCTGTCTTTCTTGAAACTTCAATGTCTGCCTCCAAATAAATTACAGCGATGATCTCTTTCTCACCCGTAGTTAGAAATGGAAGTACTTCTGTATATGATGGCCCCTCTCCTTCCAAAGCCCCTGTTTCATCTAGATTTACAGTAAATGAATCTCCGTTTGTACGAATATCGCTAGATGAAATAAACATGTTAAATGTTTGTTCACTAACTGTAGTAAATTCTCCCAGATCGGGTTTTGGACTAAATGTTGTATATGTTGAATATGTTCCCTTTTTGATTACCGGATCTTTATTGCTAAATTGAATCTGTTCAAAGTCATGACTGGAGTTAATTGAAGTGTTTGGGTTTTCTACTCCTAATTTCAAATGTATATCTTTTTCTGCTTTAACAGGAATACCTTCATTGTCAAGTAGTTGCACAATTGCGTATCCTGTGGAACCGCTGGAACTACTAAAATGTTCTGGAATTACATATAATTGAACTTGCAACGGTTCTACAGGTTTACGTATGTGAACAAACTGACTAACTTTTTTCATATTCTCAGCACTTGCAAAAATAATTGCATCACCTGAATTTACTAAATCAAATTCCGTTGTCGCAAAGTACTCTCCTTTTTTAATTAATAATTCTTGATTTTTTATATTAACTACATCTTTATTTTGAGTGTCTATCTTTATTGTAATGTCTTCGGGTGCAATTGTAGGCAATCCCCCAGAAGTTGCTAATTCAACAGTCGCATATCCAAATCTTGGTCCGTCTATTGGAAAGTCATTTGGTGTTACTTTCATTAGAATTTGAGTAGGATAGTTATTATTGTTAAAAACCTCCAGAGATATTTCTTTTGATGAAAACCCTTGTGCTGCTAATGCGATATTTGCAATTCCTGGTTTTATTGCTTTGATTTGCACGTTTTTTGTATAGCCATTGTTATTTTCTTGAATATTTATTACCTGTATGATTGAATTATCGGAGCTTATCACTTTGAGATCATTTATTGATCTTGGTACCATCATGTCATTTGAAGTAACAAAAATCTGTAATGTTCCGACGGTGTTTTCTAATAATTTCTCAGGATGTAATTGATACCCAAATTCTGCTGTTGTTTGGGCATTAACAGGCATAACAAACATACTACAAACTACTAGTAACAAAAGAATAACTCTCAATATATGGAAAATTACAATATTTTTGTTATATCAAACAGTATGAAACATAACAATACATACTGTTTCTAGCCAAAAATTAAAGACGAAGTGAATAATTTTAATTGGATTATCATTATGTCTATCGATATAATTAGAGAATGTCTAAAGTTTAATTACACTAACCTGTATTAGATTTTCCTTCAATAGTTATGTTTTGAGGAGCACCAGTTTTACCTGCATATATGTTGACACTTGCATTTGCGCCAGAGTCAAGCGTTGTCAGTGTAGCATTAGACAATTTAAAGTAGACAATTACTGCACTACCTGGAGCCAATGAGATTGGACCGGTACCTGCATCTGCAGCTATCGTTTCGGTATTTGCTCCACTTCCATCATAATCCACACATACATAGGTGGTAGCTCCTACACATGATCCTGTTTTTGTTATTGCTGGAGAAGGTGTTCCTGCCCATCCAGTGAAGTTTAGATCTTGCTGGAACAATGTGTTTGACACAGTATTATCTGTATACCATTGACTAAATGGAACATTACTACCTCTGATTAAAATTTTATCAATAGATATTACTTTATCACCAATATTTCTTACTCCTGCTGCACCCCATGATAACCCAGTTGTATCTGTACTATGCACCCATAGCTTTGCGCTGGTTACTGAAATTGATTCTTGTTGAGTGCCACCTTGGAAAAGACTTGAACCATAAAGAACAACTCCTGAAGCAAGTACAACTGATGCCACTAATATAATGACTGTAGTAAGTACTGTACTTAATGCACGATTTTTGCTTAGTTTGAGTGTCATTTGGTTATTATTGGTATTTTCATACGTAGATATCTAGGAGTG
>Ga0315286_10001595_pt1 | contig 20542 bp, 20 predicted proteins | sample YL17G10_0_MG_FD_205038 | JGI IMG/M metagenome (GOLD analysis project Ga0315286, IMG submission 205038) | Sediment microbial communities from Yellowstone Lake, YNP, Wyoming, USA - YL17G10_0 | ecosystem: Environmental > Aquatic > Freshwater > Lake > Sediment | place: USA: Wyoming | collected... | reverse complement strand
CATTGCCTTAGACGCAGGTGCGGAAGACTTTAAAGCCGACGATAAAAATTATGAGATTACCACTTCGGCACAAGACCTTGAGAAGGTAAAGCAGGCCATTGGAGAAAAAGGAATAAAATGGTTGGATGCCGAAGTTACTATGATTCCCTCTTCCACCATTAAGTTAACCGGCAATGATGCCAAGCAGGTATTGTTATTGGTTGAGACGCTAGAAGAGCATGATGATGTACAGCAAGTTTATGCCAATTTTGATATACCCGATGAGATTTTAGAACAAGTAGCTTCTTCTTGAAAAGATGCGGATTTTAGGGATTGATCCAGCTTTAACCGTTACCGGATATGGGATTATTGATTTTAAGAAAAATAGATTATTGTTATTGGAAGCGGGGGTAGTGATGACTTCTGCCAAACAGGCTTTACCCCAGCGATTAGATAAGATATACCGGTTTATATCCAAATTAATATTGAAGATTAAACCCGATGTTGCCGTCTTGGAGAAACTATATGCGCATTACCGCCATCCTACTACCGCCTATCTTTTAGGCCAGGCATACGGTGTAATCTGTCTTGCCTGCGAAAAAGAAAATATTCCTTTGGTGGAATACGCCGCGACGCGGGTAAAAAAGGCAGTCGTAGGTTCGGGCTCAGCTTCGAAATATCAGATTCAAAGAATGGTCGCCAGTATCCTCAATCTGGATAGGCTACCTAAATATATGGATATAACCGATGCCTTAGCCTTAGCCATTGCGCACAGTTATATTGCGAAAATCCAAATACCCAAAGCGAATTAGATTTCCTTTAGATGATTGCACGCATTTCTGGTAAGGTCATTGAGAAAGGCATAAATTATTTAATCGTGGATGTTGCTGGCATCTCCTATGAGGTTTTCCTTCCGGCCACCGCGATGCAACGGTTAGAGGAAAATATAGCGGATGATGGAACAGTTAATCTGATCACCTATCATTATTTTCAGGTTGAGCCATCGCGAGGTACGCCCGTATTAATTGGCTTCTTTAATGATATAGAGAAGGAATTCTTCGAAGTTTTTATTACTGTTTCGGGTATCGGGCCGAAAGCAGCTTTAAAGGCCTTAAATAAACCCATATCTTTAATTGCCCAGGCAATAGATGAGGCAGATACAAATTTCCTAAAGTCTCTTCCGGGGATAGGACAGCAAAGAGCAAAAGAGATTATCGCCAAACTGCAGAATAAGGTGGGCAAGTTCGGCCTCATCCAGGACGGCAAGATAAAAAGGCAAGTATCAAAAATAAGAGATATTCAAGAGGAGGCCTTGGCCGTGCTCATGCAGTTAGAATATAAGAAATCCGAAGCCTCAAACATGATCAGAAAAGCTTTAGAGAGGTCACCAAATATCCAAACTACTGAAGGCCTGTTGAATGAGGTCTATAAGCAGAGGAAATCCGGATAAAGATGCCTGAGAATAACCTAAAGGCAGTTATTGAGGCATTACTTTTTGCCAGCGAGAAACCTATGCCTCTGGAACAGATGAAAAATGTTCTGGATAATTTAGGGACCGATGAGATTCGCCGGATCTTAGAAGAATTAAGTGCGGAGTATGAAAAATCTAATCGAGGTATACGGATTACAGAAATAGCGGGTGGTTTTCAGATGGTTACGCCACCGAGCCTTAATCCCTTTTTAAAGAAATTATATAAGGGGCGCCAGGTAGAAAGGCTCACCAGGCCCTCCCTAGAGACATTGGCGATAGTCGCCTATAAACAACCGGTAACTAGGCTAGAGATAGAATCAATAAGGAACGTGAATATCGATGGCGTAATCAAGAATCTTATCGATAAAGATCTTATTCGCATCTCAGGGAGAAAAAAGGCTCCGGGAAGGCCGCATGTATTTGGAACCACCAGGCAATTTTTAGAATATTTTGGTTTAAAATCATTGGAGGAATTACCCAAGATAGAGAATTTTTCCGTGGCATTAGCGAAGAAGGAGGAAGCCGATGACGCTAAAAAATCTGCGCCGCAAGATTGATGGTTTAGATAAAAAGATAATCAAGCTTTTGAATATGCGCACTAAGATTACCTTAGGTATTACTAAGATAAAACGTAAAGAAGGAAAAGGCATTTATTCGCCAGACCGCGAAAGAGAAGTTTTAAGAAAGATAGCCGCAGCCAATAAAGGCCCTTTAACTTCTGCCGGGCTTGAGGCGATATACCGCGAGATTATGTCCTGCAGCCTGGCCATAGATACTCCTCCTAAGATTGCTTATCTGGGGCCTGAGGCAACTTTTACGCACCTGGCTGCCTTAAGGAGGTTTGGTTCGCAAGTTGAATATATTGCCTGCAATAGCATTGCCGATGTCTTCTTGGAGGTAGAAAGAAATGCTGCGGATTACGGGGTAATTCCTATCGAGAATAGTATCGAGGGAGCGGTTAGTCATACCTTGGATATGTTTGTGGATTCGGATCTGAAGATCTGCGCGCAAGTAATCTTAGATGTAGCGCATAATCTATTAGCCAACTGTGCTAAAAATAAGATAAAACGCATTTATTCTAACCCTCAGGTTTTTGCACAATGTCGAATTTGGCTTCAAGAGAATCTTCCTAATGTAGAAACCGTGGAGGTCTCCAGTACCAGCCGGGCGGCACAAATTGTAAATAAAGAAAAATACAGCGCCTGTATTGCCTCAGCCTTAGCGGCAAAGGTCTATAAATTAAAGGTTGTCGCTTTTGATATTGAAGATTCGCCGCATAATATTACCCGGTTCTTGGTCATCAGTAAAAGCGATGTGCCGCAAACCGGGCAGGATAGGACATCGATTATGTTCTCGATTAAGGACAGGGTCGGCGCTTTACACGATATGCTCGTGCCTTTTAAAAAATATAGGATTAACCTGACCAAGATTGAATCTCGGCCTTCTAAGAGGAAGGCCTGGGATTATTATTTCTTTATGGATTTAGAGGGCCATCGGGATAATCCAATGATAAAAAAAGCAATTTTAGAATTAGAGAATCAATGTACTTTTTTAAAGGTTCTGGGATCCTATCCCGTGGGAGAATAAAATAAAAAAAATGAAAGAACTGGTAAGAAAAAATATTTTAAAAATAACGCCTTATCTTGCGGGTAAGCCCATAGAAGAAACGCAGCGGGAGCTGGGCTTAAAAGAGGTTATAAAACTAGCTTCCAATGAGAATCCCATCGGAGCTTCTCCCAAGGCAGTTACGGCGATAAAAAAGAATTTATCCCGCATTAACCGCTACCCCGATAGTAACGGTTTTTACCTAAAAAAGAGGCTGGCCGGATATTTGAATGTTTTGCCTGCAAATATTGTATTGGGTAATGGCTCAGATGAGATTATCGATGTTATTATCAAAACCTTTGTCGAAGCGGATGAAAATATTATCACCGCCGATATCACATTTTTAGAATATGAAATTATTGCTGCGGTCAATGACCGCCGCATTATTACCGTCCCTTTAAGATATTTTAAATATGATTTGGGAGAGATCAAAAAAAAGATCGATTCCAAGACCAAGCTTATCTTTATTTCTAATCCCAATAATCCTACCGGCACCTATGTGACCGGGTCAGAAATTGAAGATTTTATCCGTGATTTACCGAATAATGTATTATTAGTCTTGGATGAAGCATATGATACCTTTATTGATGTTGATGATTTTCCCGAGAGTTTAAAGTATCTGCCGGATAAAAATATTATAGTTTTAAAGACATTTTCCAAGGCCTATGGCCTGGCAGGATTAAGGATAGGTTATGCCATCGCCAGGCCCGAATTTACGGCCTATATGGAGAAGACCAGGCAGCCTTTTAACGTCAATTTTTTAGCCCAGGTAGCCGCCGTGGCGGCATTAGGCGATAAGAAATTTTTAAGAAAAACCAGAAAAGTAATTTTGGAAGGCAAGGATTACCTTTACGCAGCCTTAACCCGATTAGGCCTGGCCTATGTGCTGTCGGTAGCTAATTTTATTCTGGTTGATGTCGGCAGAGATGGCAAGGGCGTCTTTAAGGAAATGTTGCGCTACGGCGTAATTGTCCGGGATATGCAGCAATATGGGTTAAAGAATTTTATCCGGGTAACTATCGGAACAAAAATAGAAAATCAAAGGTTTATTAAGGTATTGAAGAGGGTATTATAAGAACTAAAATTCTAAATACTAATATCTAAATTCTAAACAAATTCTAATTTTCCAAACCGACAAATTTCAAGACATTGGAGAATTAGAATTTAGAAATTGTTTAGGATTTAAGATTTCGAATTTAGGATTTAAAGGGAGGTTATAATGATAATTGTCTTAAGGCCGGATGCGACAGAAGATCAGATCAAACATATCATAGAGAGGGTGCAGAAATTAGGGCTTAAGCCGCATGTCTCCAAAGGCACAGAGCGGACGATTATCGGCGTGATTGGTCCCGAAGAAGTATTGCAAGTGACCCCTTTAGAGGTTTTTCCGGGCGTAGAAAGAGTAATGCCGGTTTTAGCACCTTACAAACTGGTTTCGCGGGAATTTCGACCTGAGAACTCCATTATTGACTTGGGTAAAGGCGTAAAGATCGGAGGAAAAAAAATTGTGGTGATGGCCGGTCCCTGTGCCGTAGAAAATAAGCAGACCTTAGAGGAGATTGCCGCTTGCATAAAAAAGGTAGGCGCAACGGTTTTACGCGGCGGAGCATTTAAACCGCGCACCTCACCGTATAGTTTTCAAGGCTTGGGCGAGGAAGGACTAAAATATCTAAATAAGGTAGGTAATGATTTGGGTTTAGCTACCGTTACGGAAGTAATGGACCCGCGGGATGTGGAATTAGTCGCAAGGTATGCGGATATTCTGCAGATCGGCGCGCGGAATATGCAAAATTTTAATCTTTTAAAAGAAGTAGGGCTTACCCAGAAGCCGGTTTTATTAAAACGCGGCATGTCTTCGACGATTAAAGAATTATTTATGTCGGCAGAATACATATTATCAGGCGGAAATTTTAATGTGGTTTTATGCGAACGCGGGATAAGAACATTTGAGGATTCTACGCGCAATACCTTAGATATAAGCGCCGTACCTGCCGTAAAACAACTTTCCCATCTTCCCATAATTGTTGACCCCAGCCACGCCGCGGGTAAATGGGGATTGGTTTCCGCGCTTTCTAAAGCCGCTGTAGCCGGTGGCGCGGATGGCTTGATTATTGAAGTACATACCCATCCTGAAGAAGCCCTCTCTGATGGCGCACAGTCACTTTTACCGGCTACCTTCGCACAGCTTATGCAGGAGCTAAAGGCATTAGTCCAGGCAATAGGGAGAGAAATTTAATGCGATTATTTAATAAAGTTGCCGTCGTAGGCATAGGATTAATCGGTGGCTCTCTCGCCGCAGCCATAAAAAAGAAACGCCTGGCTCAGGAAGTACTGGGGGTTAGCCGCCACAAAAAGACTTTATTATTAGCCAAAAAGAGCGGCCTGATAGATAAAGGTTCGCAAGATATCCATATTATCAAGGACGCGGATTTAGTAATTTTGGCTACACCGGTTGAAACCATAATGAATTTAGCGCCGGTCATTGCTCGAATTATTAGGCCTGGCTGTATCGTTATTGACGTGGGTAGCACAAAACAGGAAATCGTCTCTAAATTAGGAAAGTTTTTTGCGTATTATGTCGGCAGCCATCCTTTAGCCGGATCAGAAAAACGTGGTATTCTTAATGCCCATCCGGATATATTTAAAAATTCTCTCTGCATATTGACCCCGACTAAAAATACGCATAAAGGGGCGTTAGAAAAGATAAAAAGATTCTGGCAGGCACTCGATACAAAAGTAATCCTTCTTAGGCCCGGCCTCCACGATAGGATTTTATCCGGGGTCAGCCATCTGCCGCATATTGTCGCCTTCTCATTAATCAATAGCATACCTAAAAAGTATTTAAAATTTTCCTCCACGGGCCTAAAGGCTACTACCCGCATTGCCCTTTCCGATCACAAACTCTGGGCGGATATTTTTTTAAGTAATCAAAAAAATACGCTTAAGGCCATAGATTCTTTTGGAGGGCATTTGCGTCAGGTAAAATCGGCAATTCAAAGAAAGGATAGAAGATTATTAAGCAGGATTCTAAAAAAGGCCAAGGCGAAAAGAAAAATTTTATCATGATTATTGCCGTCGACGGCCCAGCGGGTGCAGGCAAAAGCACAGTTGCAAGACTATTAGCTAAAGAATTAGGGTTTCTTTATATCGATACCGGAGCGATGTACCGGGCCTTAACCCTTAAGGCTATTGCAAAAAAAATAGAGATAAAAGATACCTCAAGCCTTATCGACATGGCGCAAGCCACCTACCTTGATTTAACGAATAATCCCGACGGGTCTTTAAAAATATTATTAGACGGCCAGGAGGTTACCGAACTGATCAGGCAGCCAGAGATTACCAAACTCGTTTCGGATATTGCCAAGATAAGAGATATAAGAAAAGTAATGTTAGGCCTGCAAAGGAGGCTGGGGCAAGAGAGGGACAGTGTTTTAGACGGCCGTGATATAGGAACAGTGGTTTTTCCGGATGCGGATAAAAAATTTTACATTGATGCAGAATTTAAGGAAAGAGTGAATCGTAGGTATAAAGAATTAATCGGATTGGGCCAGGAAGTTACTTTATCCGATGTCGAAATAGACCTGCATAATCGCGATCTTATGGATTCTACCCGGGAAATCGCGCCCCTTAAAAAAGCCGATGACGCTATCTATATAGATACAACGGATATGAGTATTGAGGAAGTAGTAGAGAAATTACTTACGGAGATTAATAGAGATAGAAGATAGACCAGTTGTATCAAGTGTCATGTATCATGTGTCATGAAGATTAAACCTTGATACTTGATACCTGATACCTTGACACAGACATATGGATAAATCCCTAATTCGCAACTTTTCAATTATCGCCCATATTGACCACGGTAAGTCTACCTTGGCCGATAGGATATTAGAGTTAACCGGTGCCGTAGATAAAAAACATTCCCGCGATCAACTCTTAGATGACATGGATCTGGAAAGGGAACGCGGCATAACTATTAAAGCCTCTATGGTCAGGTTGTCTTATAAGGCGCATAATGGCAAGGAATACATATTAAATCTCATTGATACGCCCGGACACGTAGATTTTACCTATGAGGTTTCTAAATCTCTCGCCGCATGCGAGGGGGCAGTTTTAGTAGTCGATGCGGCCCAAGGGATTGAAGCCCAGACCATCGCTAATTATCATTTGGCTTGCGAAAATAAACTGCAGATTATCCCGGTGATTAATAAAATTGATTTATCTTCTGCGGATATTGACCGCACTAAAAATCAGATTACGGATATCTTAGGATTCAAAGAAGAAGATATAATTCTGGCTTCGGCTAAAGAAGGAGTGGGTATTGAGGAAATATTAGAGAGAATTATTGCCGTTATACCTGCACCTTTAGGCGAGGTTGACCATCCTTTAAAGGCTTTAATTTTTGATTGCCGTTTTGACACTTTTAAAGGGGTAGTTGTTTTTGTCAGGGTTGTAGATGGTAAACTTGATGCCCCGGCCCAGATAAAATTAATACATGCCGGCAAAACCTATAAAATAGAAGAGATCGGTGTGTTTAAAGATCTAAAATATTCGCAAGTCGATTCACTTTCGTGCGGAGAGGTAGGTTATTTTACAGCCAATATACGTGAGCCAAGAGAAATTATTATCGGCGATACTGTAACCGATATCAAGAATCCCTGCGAGCGCGCATTGGCCGGATACCGTACGATTAAGCCGCTGGTTTTTTGCGGGATTTATCCGGTAAATCCCGGAGATTTTACTAACTTACGCGATGCCATAGATAAATTAAAATTATCGGATGCTTCTTTTGTTTTTGAACCTGAAAATTCACAATCTTTCGGCTCAGGATTTCGCTGCGGTTTTTTAGGGCTCTTACATATGGAAATAGTCCAGGAACGCCTGGAAAGAGAATACGATTTAAATTTAATCTTAACCGTACCCAACGTTGTTTACAGAATAAGAAAAAGAGACGGCAAAATCTTAGAGGTAGATACTCCGGCGCTACTTCCGGTATCAGGAGATATTGCTGAGGCCATGGAGCCTTACGTAAGTTTGCTGATGATTATACCAGTTGATTCCATAGATCCCATCTGCGAACTGGCTAAGTCGCGCAGGGGTAATTTTAAATCCCGGGAACATCTTGGCAATGACCGGGTAAAATTAATTTTTGAGATACCGCTTTCTGAAATTATCGTAGATTTTTTTGACCGGATGAAATCTTTAACTCGCGGATACGGCTCTTTGGATTACGAATTCTATGATTACCTCCCGACTAATTTAGTAAAACTTGAGATTATGTTAAATGGGGTAGTCTGCGATGCCTTTTCTTCTTTAATGTATAAAGATAAAGCCATGTCCCGGGCGCATGCTTTAGTTATTCGGTTAAAAGACTTAATCCCACGGCAGGTTTTTGAAATAGCCATTCAGGCCAAAGTGGGTTCACAGATTTTAGCTTCCCAGAAAGTGCGCGCTTTGGCAAAGCATGTGACGAGTAAATGTTACGGCGGCGATATTACCCGTAAGCGTAAACTTTGGGATATTCAAAAAAAAGGAAAAAAGCGCCTTAAGACATTTGGCAAAGTAGAAATTCCCCAGGAGGCATTTTTGGAGGTGCTCAAGATATGAGGCTCGGGAAATCGGTAAATCGGGAAATCAGGAAAAAATCAGTAATTCACGAATGGGTAGAGTCAATCATCGTTGCCTTTATTCTGGCGATGACTATTCGCGCATTTGTTATCCAGGCCTTTAAGATTCCTACGGGTTCGATGCGGCCGACACTTCAAGAAGGAGATTTAATCTTAGTCAATAAATTTATTTATGGCGCGAAAATTCCTTTTACGGATTCAAGGCTGCCGACATGGCGGGAACCCAATAGAGGCGATGTGGTTGTTTTTATCTACCCCGATAATCCCAAGAAGGATTTTATCAAAAGGCTGATTGCCCTGGAGGGCGAAAGCGTAGAAATTAAAAACGGAACAGTCTATATTAATGACCGCCCTTTATTAAATCCCATATTTAGCCAGCGCTACTATTATAATCGAGGAGAGTTTGCTAAGGAAGGGGCCAAAATTACCGTGCCCCCTAATAGTTTTTTTGTTTTAGGCGATAACTCTGCCTCCTCGCAGGATAGCCGGTATTGGGGTTTTGTACCGGCAAAAAATATTTTGGGTAAGGCCATACTTATTTATTGGCCGCCCCAGCGCATCCGGATTATAAAATGAACTTCGCAAACAAAGTTTCTACCCTTAGAATCTTAAGCGTGCCGTTTTTTATCGCCAGCCTAATCTATTATTCACCAGATAAAGATTACCTTAGATTTGTAGCTTTGGGTATCTTTGTTTTGGGGGTTTTATCGGATGCGGTGGATGGTTATATCGCCAGAATCTCTAAGCAGAAATCACAAGCAGGTTTAGTTCTGGATCCTTTAGGAGATAAGTTGCTTCTGGTCAGCGCCTTTGCCTGTCTTTACCTTATCGATAAATTTCCGATGGGAATAAGATTTCCTCTTTGGGTGACCTTGATTGTGGTTAGTCGAGATACAATAATGCTCTTAGGGGCATTAATAATTTTTATGGTTAAACAGAGTATGGATATTTCTCCGACAAGATGGGGCAAGCTTACCACCATCTTTCAGATGTCATCGGTCATCGCCGTGCTTTTGCAGTGGAAATTTTCCTATATTTTTTGGTGCCTGGCAGTATTCTTTACGCTGATATCAGGAATAGATTACATAAAGCGAGGGTTTAAAACACTATATGCTTAGCATGGTTGGCGGAATAATCGTTAGCTATCTTATTGGTTCTGTGCCTACAGCTTATCTATTTGGCCGGCTCTTAAAAGGCATAGATATCCGAAAATTTGGCTCGGGTAATGTCGGGGCCACCAATGCCTTACGCGTATTAGGCAAACCCGCGGGGATAACCGTGTTGGTTTTAGATATTCTAAAAGGGTTTGTGGCAGTGGTCTTTTTAGGGGATTTTTTGACTTCCACAATTATAGATATCCCCGAAGAAGCGCTGCGTATCGCCTTGGGTTTGAGTTGTATCTGCGGCCATAATTGGAACATATTTTTAAGATTTAAAGGCGGCAAAGGGATCGCTACTACCTTTGGGGTATTATTGGGTTTAGCGATTAAGGTAGGTGGTTTAAAGATAATCTTAACCTTAAGCGTGCTTACCTGGTTAGTCATATTTTTGCTTAGCCGGATAGTTTCCCTGGCTTCGATTTTCACGGGCATAACTCTGCCCGTATATATGATTCTGTTTAAACAGTCAAATATTTTGGTTCTCTCGAGTGTCGTCATCGCGGTATTTATTATTCTGCGTCATAAATCTAACCTAAAAAGACTTCTGCAAGGAAAAGAGCCTCGCCTGACTTTCAAAAAATCTATATAATCGAAATTTAGAATCAGCGATTTTATAAAAGAAAGCGCTTTCTTATGAGTCCTTTATCGGCTTGAAAATAGGTAATTAGAGATGTTATACTTTGATTGGACAAAAAGTTCAGTTTTTTTATCCGTTCTTTTTAAATAGTTTTATAAAGTATTTGGGTTTTGTTTCCCGATAATAGCTGATCCGCCATAAAGTTTGGCGGATACGCAAAGCTCATAGGATCCCCACCGCCACGAAAGGCATAATCGAGGGGATAGCCGGGTTGCCGAAGGAAATAAGGAGGATTATTTTTAAAGGCAATCCGGCTTTTTTATTAAGCAAGATACGACTATCCAGGAGAGAGAAGATGCGCGACCTATTATTTAAGAACCTGACCTCAAATGATAGAAAAAGAAAGATTCTGGCCAGTTCCGAGATTGTGGATCGGCAGGGAGTACGCAGCATCATCCGCAGGCACTTTGTTTGTATCGTAAAAGAAATCCAGGATAAACAGATAGAGAAACCTCTACCGTATCTATATATTTTAAAAGAGCGTAATCGCCGAGAACAAAAAGAAAAATTCTTCTGCAGAATAAAAGGAAGCATATGTGCGGTTAGTAATGGCAGGCTCTTTCTGATTCTGTTCATGCATTCGCTAAAGATAAATCTGGTGGCTATACCAGAGGATTTAAGAAAACATAGCTACGAAGAGGAGTAATGGAAGATCGCAGAGTATTTACGCGAATAGAAACAAAGTTACCTTTAAGATTTAAAGACTTAAACCAGGGCAAAGAAGGTATGGCGGAGACAATCAACATCAGCGCTAATGGTTTGGGTCTGGTGACTAATGGGAACTTAACCATCAAGACTTCGATAGAGATGTGGCTATATATACCTGACCATCACGAACCTCTGCATACGCGCGGAGAGGTGATCTGGTCTACAGACTTAGAGGGTACGAAATATAAACGAATAGGCGTGCGCCTGGAGAAAGAAGAACTCATGGGTTTGGCGCGAGCGCTTTGGGTTAAATAAAATACCTAATTACTTGTGATTAAACAAGATTTATTCTTGACAAAACAGAGAAAATAAGTTATACTTTATAAAATCTTTAAAAAACTCTTAAAATCCGGCATTTCCCGAAAAAAAAGAATTTTTAAGGAGGGAATCGGGATTGCCACGGTAGAAATTTAAAGCCGGATTGATAAATGGGTCAGTCTGGCTTTTTGTTTTGTAGGAGACCCAAATATGATTGACAGAGTAACCAAAAAGATGTATATTGACCCCCAAAGTATAGAGAAAGGGGGGAATCATATGAAGAGAAAAATTAATTTTAAGTTAGTAATCCTAGGTTTGTTTCTGGTTTATTTAGTGGCGATAACTAAATACGCCTTAGCCGATGTATTTTCGATATCTTATAGCCTCACCGAAGGCGGCTATCAATTGGAGCTGACCCCACAAAATCAATATAAAGGCGTGGATATAGAAGTACTCTCTGATGTGGCTACGCGATATGAGGTCATCCAGAAAGTTCTTATGCCGCTGGAAAGCAGAGAGAATCCCGGAGTAACCCTCAGGGATAATTTAACGATACGGGGTATACGCTATTCCAGTAAAGGAGTATTCCATATCCCGACCAACGACATGCCGGTTCGTGCGGATGAAATATTTTATACTTCGAATGCGGCAGGGGATACGGATACTTTTACTATAGTCTACGGTTTAGTAAATATAGAAAATATACAGCCAGGGCACTATTACGGAAGGCTCAGCTTTACCTTGCAACCTATAGGTTCGGTAAGGCAATCAGAAACTAAATTTTTAGATGTATACGTTACTATAGGCCAGGAAGGTAGTGCTAAGCCTATTATTGAGATAACTACTTCTTCCGGAGGCAGTACCATTACGCTTAATTCTAGAAAAGAAGAAGCACAGAGAGCGGATGTTTTACTAAAAATAAACGGTGTTTTTAAGAGTCCATTTGATATAACCCAGGTTATAACCAGGCCTTTTGAATCTCAAGATGGCAGCGGCAGCCGGTTTAATTATGACGCGGTAAACTTTGCCGTGCAGGGTGCAGAAAAAGGAACAGCGCCTAGCCAGATTGCGCCTTTGTCTCTTAATTCACAGACCATCTATACCTCAGCACCTAATGGAGATGCCGATAATAGTTTAATTATTACTTATGGCTTAGGTGATTTATCACAGCTAAAGGCAGGTAGGTATAGTACTAATATCCAGTATTTCTTAGAAGGGACAAATACGGCAAAACAGCCACAAGCCATGCTTAAGCTGGAGGTAGAAAATGAACGGACCTTTGATTTGATTGTTACTCCGCAAGATGAAAAAGGGATGATTGAATTTCGCAACCTTAAGCCAGAAGAAGGACCCAAAATAAGCGAGGTGATGCTAGAGGTCAAAACCAATATCGGTAAGCAGTATCAGGTGAACCAGAATGTCTATTCGGAATTAGTCGATCGAGAAGGCACTAGTATCCCTAATAAGTACTTTACCTTAAAGACCGATAGCCTTGATACTAAAGGTACTTTAAAGTTTCCTCAAGAAGCCGAAGTTAAAAAAGGTGAAACCATATTATTTATTTCTGATGAACTAGGTTCATCCGATAAGTTTAAAGTGATTTACGAGTTGGTTCCTCCGCCAGATATGAAGGCAGGTACCTACTCGAGCAGAATCACTTATGCTTTATCAGAGATATAAAAAGGAGGAAGTCAGATGTTTAACCCAATGATGACAAAAATCTTAGAAAAAGGAGGTGAAGAAAAGATGAAGACGCTGAAAATTCTAATCGTTCTCGCATTTGCATGCAGTCTGGTATCTCCCTGTTTTGCCAGCTTGACAACCGGGGCTATTACCGTAAGCGCAACAATTCCCACTTTAATTCAGGCAATGAACGTCGCGATTACGCCAGTTACTCCAGCTACAGGCGGAGACATATGGGATAGTTCAACTGTTGCGAATATGTCGGGTTTTAGCGGGCTAACCGTTGACCCGGTAAACAAAATTTGGAAAGCGGGTAAATATTATGCGATGGACGTCGCCGTTGTAGATAACAGTGGAGCTAGCTGGTATCTCAACCATACCATAGTCAGCATTAAAAGAGGCGCCACGGTTGACAATTTGGATTACAATGTGAACGTGGCCATGGTGAAAGTTGTAAAGGGCGCCACCGGAACAGAGTCAGAGACGTCAATCCAGAAAAAACCCTTCGGAGATAGTGCTGTGACAAACAACGCTCTACTGAGTAAGGCTGCGCTTTCTGGAGGTTGGCTGAGGATTTACTATGGAATAGCTACGGGTGACGTCGCAAAGGATGCACCTGGTACTAGTCCTATTTTGCTGGATAAGCAAGCAGGGACATATACCGGATCGGTAACCCTAACGCTTTACCCTTAAAGCAAACGCGAGTAACCAATTTGGTATTTACAAGGCAGAACTCTTAAGATAAAGAAGTAATCTTGTTCTGTTCTAGAATAGCATTGCAAGGTTGGCTTTCTTAAGGTATAATATAGGTTAACCTTAGAGGGTAACTATTTATACCTTAAGAAGGCTAATTTTTTAACCGGGATTTTTAGCAAGGAGGAGGTCTATTAAAAAATTAATATTCCTTTTGCCTTTCTTTATAATCTGCTTTCTATCTTTTAGTTCCGTTGTTTGGGCAATGAATTTCCCTTTTCCCGATAGGGCAAAAATAAGGTTATCTATTCTGCCGGGTGAGTCTAAATACGGAGAGCTTGTTTTAGAGAATCCTACGCCGCAACCAAGAACTATGCGGGCATATCTAGAGGACTGGTATTATATACCTCCGGGAGATGGCTCCAAAGAGTTCCGACCCGCCAACGCTACGCCTCTTTCTTGTGCTTCCTGGATACTATTTTCACCTGCAGAATTTGCAATTCCTCCTTTTGGTAAACAAAAGGTAAATTATTCCATAAAAGTACCTTTGCAGGCCAAGGGCGGTTATTATGCCGCGATATTTTTCGAGGGTACGCTGGGCCAACAAATCAGCCAGAAACAGCAGGAGCTGGGGGTGGGCATAGACTTGGCTTTACGGATTGCGAGCTTGTTCTATGTAGAGGCCGAAGGCACAATTAAAAGGACAGCGCAAATAAGTAAGCTTGCTCTTAACAAAGAGAGCATCTCCGGTCCTTTATTCATAAGCATGGAATTAAGCAATACCGGTAACGTAGATATCACTGCTGCGGCCGCATTCTATATTATGGATAAACAAGGCATGGTGGTAGCGCGCGGTGAATTTAATAATGGTTATACTTTTCCGGGCGATAAGGTAAAACTGGCGACAAGCTGGAAGGAACCCTTGCCTAGAGGTAAATATGATTTGGTCTTAAGTATAAACATCGGTAAGGCGCAAGAGGAAGCAGGTATAGGAAGGGGAGAGGTGGTGACGAAGGAGACCGAGATCGAAGTTGATGCGGATGGCAAGGTCATAAAGGTAGGGCAGTTAAAATAGGGTAAGAGTAAATGGTGAGGAATTTATTTATCATAACGGTTAGTTTGGTTTTTTTGCTGAATTCTTTGGCGCTACCGGGCTATGCATCGTCTATGATGCCGGAATTCCTCTGCGAAATCGGGATGAAATTTTATAAGCAGGGTAAGTATGATGACGCTCTGCATGAATTCCGAAAGGCATTATTAGTCCAGCCGGCTTACCAGCCTGCCTTAGAATATATCCGCTTAATCCAAGGAAAACAGGAGTTAAAAGAAGAGAAAGCTATTTCTGGTCCGGTTACCCCAACCATAATCCCCGGCGCCATAAAAGAGAAAGAGAAACCGTGGGCGATTTTCGAGAAGGCATCCAGAGAGAAAAAAGCGACTATCTATCCTGCTGCTCCTGTTGTTACTGGATTTACAGAAACAGGAGTTCCTACTGAAAAGTTAGTTTTACCTCTGCCGGCGATTTTAAGACTAGATAGTTCTTTAGCCCAGGTCTTACAACCCATAGAAATTGAACAGGGCAAGAGTATATTGATAGAAGGTAATGGTATCCAACGGTTTTTGGTCACACAACCAGATATTTTAACCGTAGAAAAGAAAGGTGCTAACGAATTATGGGTTAAAGGTAATAATATTGGTTATACCTATTTATATGTTTGGGATAGCAACGGCCGCTGGACAACTGAATTTTTAGGGGTGTCCGCCATACCGGAAGGTCCCACCTACGAAGAATTGCTACGTCGCAAAGAGGAGATAGCGCGTAATTTTAAATTACGCTATACCTTAGATTGGTCTTCCTATGAAACTGGAAGAAGGCTAGACAGAGATAGCTTAAAGCGCTCAAGTTATTCTTATACCCATGGCTTAAGCTTAACCGGCCAGACTCCTTACGGTAACTTTGATTCCGGAGCAAGCATTCGAAGATTAAAAACTACTACTGACCTGACCTATTTTTCTTTTGGTTTGACGGATGGCAGTATTGGTCCTTTTAAAGGTTTTTCCTTACACGGGTTCGATTATACGCCGTATTTTTCAAATCTAGTTTTGCCCGGAGTAAATCTTCGTGGCGGCATCTTGAATTCCCCGGTATTTGATAAAAAATTAGATTATACCGTCTTCTGGGGTAGAGAAAGCGGCGGCAGGTACGGAAATCTTTCTCCGGGTTTATATAAGTCCAAACATTCTTTTTTAGATGGTTTTAATCTAAATTATTCTCCCGTAAAACAACAGAACTATAAATTTAGTCTGGCCCATGGCTGGGGCAGGGATAGGCTGGATTCCCTGAATGCTTATGGCTATGACTTATTGAGTACTTGGAATTTTGCTGGCGGAGGATTAACTTATGAGATAGCCAATGATTCTGAAGCCTTTGCCCATCTGGTAAATTTTCGTTATATTAAACCCAAAATAAACCTGAGCACAGAACTTAGGGATATCGACAAGAATTTTAACAGCATGACGGGTATGGGATGGCGAGACGGAGAGCTGGGCGGACTTTTTAATTTAAATTATAGACCGACAAAGAATCTAAATATGCTCAGCCGCCTTGACTTATATCGGGATAGGCTATATCCTGCCGAAGATAATTATCACCGTTTGAATGAAGATTTTAATTGGAACACTACTTATACAATCGATCCTTCATCTAGTCTTAATCTGAACTACGCATTGCAGAATCAGTTAGGAAGGATTTCGCAGAACCGTTATCAGAACGCAGGTTTAGGGATAAACAAGACAATTAAATTTATAAACAAAGATATTTCGACTTATGCCGGTTACGCGCGTCAGGAGAACAAAAGCTATACTTCGCATAGTTTAGATTATATTAATAACCGGTTTTCTTCGGGAATAAGGTTCAGCTTGTTAGGTGAATTATACTATTACCTTAGCAAAGAACTTAATTGGTTAGAAGAAACATATACAGCTACACATATCCGGCCAGTTGCGCTTGAACAAGGCCTGGATTGGACAGATCAAATTGGCAGAATTCCTCTCTACGGCACCTTTCGTATGACGTATCGTGATGAAGAAGATGCTACATCGGCCGTAGGCCTACTTTCAGGAGAAGATTATCTGGAAGGTTATTTGGAGTTATCTTATCGGCCCGGCAATGGTAGTGAAATATTCGGTTCTTCTCGGGTGCGGAATAGCTGGGCGGATAGTCCTGGTATAGCAAAACGCATGGAAGCCAGTTTTTATGGCGGGATGCGTTATCTTTGGGATACGGGTATCAAATGGGAATCGGTTGGTAACATTGAGGGTTTGGTATTTAAAGATTTCAATTCTGACGGCCTAAGGCAAAGAGATGAACCGCCGGTAGCAGGAGTAAAATTGTGGCTAGGTAAGGATAAGTCGCAGGTTACGGATATCTTTGGTTATTACAAATTTAAAAATATTAAGGCACGCAAGGCATATATAAATATAGATGCTTCAACTATACCAGCGGGTTTTGTTTTGACCGTTCCCTTTACGCAGGAGACAAGTATATTACATCATCAAAACGCGCAAATAAACTTTGGAATTATCTCGCGTTCTGAAATCGCCGGCTTGGTGTTTGAAGACGTTGATGGCGATGGCCAGTACAGTAAGGATGACATAGCGGTTAAGGATGCAGTTATAATTTTAGAAGATGGACAAAAGGCAGCTACGGATAGTAGTGGTAAGTATACTTTTTCTCATGCCGCGGTGGGAGACCATACCCTGAATTTAGATTTAAAAAGCCTGCCAATCTATTACCTTCCCGGGACACCCATTACAAAAAAAATCACCCTTTTCGAGGGTGTTACCTACGTATATAATATCCCTTTAAAAAGAATTAAAGAATAACTTTTATTAGCGGTTAGCGGCTGTAGATAGTCTTTACCATTACAACCGATTTGTCTTTGTTTTCTGCGAGCTGTATTTCTTTTTCCTCATCCTCTTGTATAGTTTCCGGTGATTCGCTTTTATTTTCCCCTTCTAGATTATGGGCGTTTTGTTGCATAGCCGTTGCCTGTATTTTTGTCTGTATTGTATTTTCTTCAATCACGGGCGCGTTGACACCGGGGATTTCAGGGATAACGATAGATATGCTTATTGAGCGGCTCTCCCCAGCCGTAGCCAAATCTATTAGGCAGAGAGCAAATATTAAAATTGCAATAATCAATCTAGGTTTCTTGAAAACTCTATTCATTTTAACCCCTCCCTTTTAAGAGTTAAAAAATTTGTGTCCCACCGTAACAAACAGTGGGACACTTACCTACCGTGGCTGGTGGGACTGACCCCTATTTGAGTTTTGGCCTAACATTTCCAAAATCCGATTTTCGAAATCCCTTTTAGATTTAATGCCTTCGCCGTTTATCCTTAGTTCTTCCATAAAATCCACTAACCAGGCAATAAGCTTTGTCCGGGAAAGCTTTAAGCCCGTTGAGAATAAGGCATCTTTACCTAACTTATCTAAGAAATCCACTTCTTGGCGGTTTAAGAAGGTGACGACGCGCTGATTTTTTCCTAGGTTAAGCATGGTTTTCATTTTTTTACTCCTTAAATAAGAAGCCCCAGACCTTACCTGCTTACGGCAGGCAAACCAAGGCTGGGGCCTTTTTCAACAAAAAACCCTAAAAGCAATTTTTAGGGTTTTCTTTTCCCTTTTTGGCAACGCAGCCTCCCGCTACTTGCGGGACTGTCGCTTTGCGCCCCAGCATTACTGCTAGTTTGCCTTTATCAATAGGTCTTCCTAATTGTCAAGACAAGTATAACACAAAATTGAGCAAATTTCAAGGATACAAATTGATAAATTTATAAATTAAGCAAAATATACATCTATACGTTTAATCTGGCGGTCTCTTATCTGTTGGGCATAAGGGGAGGGTATAGTATCCGACGGGATCTCCACGAGCTTTTGTTCTAGGTCATAAAAAATTATCTTCTTGGGTCTTACCGCACCTTTGCCAAAAGTATTTTTTCTTTTCGGATTATGATAGACTGCCCAAGTCTTGCTTAAAAAATTGAAGCTATAGGTTTTGTCTTTTGAGTGAAATAACCAGCCGGCTAATATAGGGCTGATTTTAAGATTTAATTCATTTTTTTCATTTAAGATAAAAGGATTGTTGCCTAAATTCATGATTAACCACATCTCTAAAAATTCTGCAGTTGAGCCAGAAAGACGGGCGACAAAACCATTCCCGTGCAGACTTTTATCCGGAAAGGCGCTGCTGACGATAAAAGAAGAATTTTCTAAGATATTTCGTCCGTATTGAGCAGGTTTCTGAAAGGGTATCAGTACGTTCTTAAAATCTTGATAGAATTCCTCACCGAGGCCTTGCTTTAAAACCTCCAATAGATATTTGTATTCCATGTGTAGCCAGATGGATTCATGCTCTAGCCACCCAGGAGTAAATACCCGGCATCTTCCGATTTCCTCTGGCATACTCTTTAAAGAGGCAGTGACTTTGTACATCTTAAGTTTTTTATCAAAGAGCTCGCTTCGTTTAGTTGTCTTATACAGGTTCTTTGCCTTTTTTAGATTATCGGTTAGCCTCAAGGCATGAACCTGGGATTCTAAAAAGAAGGGTAATTTTTTTTGCCTGAATTTGGTAGGCCTTACAAAAGGCGGATTTAGTTTTTGGAATTCCGTTACTTCATTTATAAAATAGGCATAATAGATATTTCTTTTTTTATCCCGCGCCTTATCAATACTTGAGTCTATTTTCTTTAAGGCGTTATTTAAAATAGGGATTAACTCGCCAATGCTCATTTCTAATTCTTGACCGCTAAATCCGCATCTTGTCTTGTGCCGATAATCTTCTTTAAGGGCATAACTCTTATCCCAATATGCATAGTCTTTATCAAGAGGAGAATTATTGAGATATTCCTGGATTAATTTTGCGAGGTTAACTAAGAAATGATAAATTTCTTCGGTAATATAAATCTTCTCTATTTTTGTTTTCTCTAGCGCCCCTTTTAGAAAAAGAATCAGTCTCTTGAGTTCAAATGTTTCACATAACGAAGAGCCCAAGAGGGCAGGTAGTCCATTTAAGGCATCAAACCAGTTGGGTTTATCCGCTTCCATCTCAATACCCAAACCAAAAGGATCCAAAGAAGCCAGTTTATTCACTAATAAGCAGAGCAATTTATTGGCAAGGGTAGTCTGATAGATTTCACCCTTACCGTATTGCATTCTGACCAGATGCGGCTGGATGAGTCTTTTGCGGATCATTTCGCGTTTAACGTTATCCGGCATCACCGCATGCAGTTGCCTCACCAAGCCATCTTTAAGCACGTATTTTTCGCTCCTTGGTTTTACCATCTCGGTATTATCATAAAAGGTAAAGAGCATTTTTTCGAAGATAATTTCTTTTAGCCTTTCCGGGTAGATACCTAAATAACTTTCCAAGAGATCCAGGCAATAAGTCCAGTGGTCGGTCCAGAAACCCTCGCCGTGTTCGGCTTCTTGGTTTTTTAGGCTCAGCGATAGCAGGATATTCAGGAATTCATCAGCGGGAATCTTTAATTTAATCTTACTATCTTTTAGAAAAAGAATTACCTCACCCGGGCTAAATGGTTTCTCTAAGAAGGATAAAATTTTGACAATATCTTCTTCTTTAGCTACATCCCGCAAGGCCATTTTAAAATCTTTGGCATCTTTGAGGGTAAAGCTAGTCCCCCTGACTACCAGAGGATT
>Ga0315286_10001594_pt1 | contig 20546 bp, 24 predicted proteins | sample YL17G10_0_MG_FD_205038 | JGI IMG/M metagenome (GOLD analysis project Ga0315286, IMG submission 205038) | Sediment microbial communities from Yellowstone Lake, YNP, Wyoming, USA - YL17G10_0 | ecosystem: Environmental > Aquatic > Freshwater > Lake > Sediment | place: USA: Wyoming | collected... | reverse complement strand
TCGCTAACGGCGACTACATTTCCAACCCCGATCATGTGATGGGCGAGCAAGTCACCGAAACGGTGCTAGGCGGCGGACCCCTCTATGAGCGTATAATGCGCGACGGCCGCGCCGCACCTGCGCGCGGTAAGGGCATGTTCCTCTGTAAGCGCGGAGCGCACTACTACGGCACCGTGCCGCTAGAGATTTCGGATATCACAACGGGATCAGACAACGTTGTACGCGGCAAGCTCTCACACCCCGGGGGTTTCGGCGGCGTCAACTTCGTCATTGACCCGCGCTCTCCAATCAATCGCCCCCGCGCGATGCGCGATGTTGACCTCGTCATCATCCCGGTAAATTGGAAGTGGATGCCGCTTAAGGAATCCCTCAACGGCGCTGACTTCCTGATGACTGCAAAGAGCCTGCAGACGGTTGTGCTAGACGCTATGGGAGCCATGGGCGTCCATGACATCGTCGTACGGCGCGCGGGCGAGAGCATGTACGCGGTCAACGGCAGCAAGACGATGGACAAGGTTGCCGCCCTGCGGGAAATCGCTACGGGGGCGCGGGTTCACGCGTCGGCTGCCGAAGCGATGCTCAAGATTGCCGAGCACGAATCTAAGTGCGTTGCGCACGTAATGCGCCCCGATCAGTATCGTAACCTGAGTTACAACATCAAGTTGGCGCAGGGCGAGGGCGCCCCGATGACTTCGATGGGTGGCCCGCCCGCCATGAGCGGGCCGCCGCCAACCGCGGGCCCTGGTCCGGCCATGCCCACGCCGCCTGGTGCGATGGCGCCTCCTCCTGCGGGCGACCCTAACGCCATGGCAGCGCCCCCACCGCCTTCGCCCATCGACCAGGCGTTTAGTGAAGTAACCGGCGGCATGCAGCAGCAACTCACGCAGCTGCAGAGCAGTCTCAATATCCTGATGACTGTTCAGCAGCGCGCGCAGCAGATCCAAGCCGAGGCGTCCGGGCAGGCTCCTCCTAGCCCCCCGCCGGATTTCTCTAGTATCGGTGCAAGTGGCGCTCCTCCGGCGGGCGGCGCGGCTCCGGCAGGAGCACCTCCTGCGAGCGCACCCCCGGCTGGTGGAGCGCCTCCAATGCCCGGCGCACCCCCGGGCCCTGGTATGCAGGGCATGCCGCCCGGCATGGACCCCGCCCAGGGCACAGATCCCAATGCACCGCCGCCGCAGCCACCTTCTGCGATAATGGCTACTGAGACGCCCTCAGCGTCGCAGATAGCGCAGCAAGTGAACCCCAACTTCCTGAACAACGCGTCAACCTTCCAGGACAGCGGGGCATTTGATGCCGGGGCCCTGTCGTCTCTCGCGCAGAACCCGTCGTTGCAAAACATCGGCGCACAATACGCGCCTGGCCTCGAGAACAGCGTTGACGACCTAGGCCGTACGCTGCTCACGCTCTACATGCAGGAGTCTGAGCTAAAAGAACAGCTGGGCGATGACAGCTTCGTTAAGCTCGAAACATCTCTGCGCGACACCTTCCACAACCTTGGAGACCTCGTGTTGACGCTGTCACACAATACGAGCATGCTTCACGCGAATCAGCCCGGCATGTGACATGCGTCGAGACCCCCGCCACGTAGTTCGAGCGATGCAGAATCGCAACAGGCAGCCATCAACTGACCTGGAGCGTTCTCTATTTGTTCGTCTGCACGGGGGCCAGGCGCTAACCGACCTAACGCCACTACGTCCCTGGGATAGCGGGTGTTTAGCCGACCCCGCGCTAGGGTACCCCTACGAGATCTTTCATAACGAGCAGACGCGCGGCGTCATGGAAGCGTTCCTGATAGCGTCGGATGAAGATCACGTAATAGGCGCAGCATTAGACATGCCGGCTGAAGAGGTTGACGCGTATCGTCAACTGTTTTTCGATACCAAGACCTTCATCACCGATTTAGACCTAATCGTCTACCTGCAAAACATCTCGGAAGAGTCCCCGGCAAAGGCTCTCTACAAAATAGCATTCCACCAAGGAATAGGTGCTCTGCGTTGGCATTTTTGCCGTGACAAGGGTCAGGTACAGCCTGGTGATGTTGTACGCACGCTGATGACGGACTCGTTCTTTAGGTCTCTCGAGCACCGAGGGCAATCCATCACTAGCAAGGCCGCCAAAGAAGCAGGGCGTATGGCAAATACGGCCCTTATGGCTGCGCGCGTTCTTCTGCAGGACGCGGACGCCGTGGACAACGACATAGAGTCTCTTCGAATGAAGTTCGAAGAGGTGAAGCATAACCGCACTGTCAATGACTTTACTGAAGCGGGCGAAGAGCTCGTGCACTGAGGCATCGCGTGGCACACCTAACTGACAAAGATTACGGCAAGCTGGCTAACGCGGTCGCGGATGATCTAGTCAAACAGGGCATCGCCCTGAATGAAGCGATCACCAAGCTAGCGTCGGACATGGGCATGAACGACGAACAGGTGGCTCGCCTTTGCGAAGCCACTAACAACGTTACGTTCAACAAGCTCTTCCAAGCACGCGGTCAGGACAAGACCGCCAGTGACCGCCTCATCGACTTCGACGTCGCTGATACCAAAAAAGTATTAGGCAGCCTAATAAAGAAGGCTGAGCGCGGCGGCGCTATGGAAAAAGAAGCGTCTTATTACGAGATGCGCTCGTTAGACGATGGCATGCATGCGCTTCGCGACTCCGAACCGGCGGAGGATACTTTCCAGAAGGTCGCGTTTGAACTGCGTCCTGAGAGCGTGCCCTCACGCGAGAAGGACGCGCGCACAATGCAGAAGACGCTGGATCATCTGCGTCATGAAAAGCTCGCAGCAGACATGCTGTATCAGGACAAGCTAGCTGAGCTGTCTAAGCAATTCAGCCGCCTATACGACGTGACTCCTTTCAAGGACTTTGAGAAAAGTGCGGCAGTAGTCTTTGGACAGGCTGCTGAACCTCACCTCAACGCGCTACGCAGGTCACGCAAGATGGCCGAGGCCACTTACAACGTAGAGGTGCTCACCAAGCACGCGGGTTACGTAGACGACGCGGCCCCCGAGCTTACGCTCTTTGCAGAGGTAATGGCCGCGGCAGATACCGCATCGAAAATCGCCACGGCTATATCCAAGATGGAGAAGGCGCGATGAGCAAGTTCGAAGAGACAGTGCAGAAGTTAGCCCACTCCCCGCACCGCGCTGCGCTGCTTGGGCATGTGCCTAACCATCTAGTGAAGACAGCGGCTGTTGCAGGTACCAGCTCCGCCCTTACGCTGTTGCACAACGTGCTAGGCGGAGAGTCCAGCCATCATTCTGGAGCGCATAAAGTACTGCAGACTGCAGTAGGCGCGATGATGGCGGGCGGGGCTATCGGCCTAGGCTCTCTAGCTTTCGAAAAAGCTAAAGACCATTTCATGGGCAACCAAGACGCCGACAAGGCGCGACACGTTGAAAGCGGTAAACTGCAAGCGCAGAATGCCTTCAAGGCGCAGAGCCTGCTCAACTTGACTAAGGCGCACGAAGACACTCTGCAAAAGATCATGCAGGATGACGTCATTAACAAAGCAGATAAGACCCTGATGCACTCGGCGTTCGGGACCATGAAACGCTTTGCGCCTAATCTCGCCGCCGACGAGAATGCAGCCAAGAGCTTCCTGCGCGAACATGCTATCTACGGGACTGGCCCTAGTTACGCGGCCCTCAAGAATTTGGCAGATGCAGAGCAAGCCGTTGCTCGTGCGGGAGGTGTAGTGTGAGTTACGAAAATCTGATGGCCAAGCTAGCCTCCAACGAGATTACGTTTGGGCCGCAACTGCGAGACGTTATGCAGCGCGTTCGGGAAACCGGGCTGCACAAGGTTGCCGCGCAAATGCATGGCGTGCCTACGTTTGACATCAAGACCGCTGCCAGCGTGCTTGGGTTTCAACTGCTACAAACCCACCTCAAACACGTTAAGATCGCGGCCGGGCTCCGCGCATATGACGCCCTCGTGGAGGTGGGCGAAGTCCCTTTAGCCTTGGCGCGGTAAAGACCGCGGGGGATCTACGCAAATTTGCCAATATGTTCCGGCTTCCCGGAGCTGGTGCGCAGGCAATCGAGCACATGATTCCACAAGCTGAGCATGCCGCTCAGGGCGCACTCCCCTCTTTGGCAGGAGCAGGGCATAGCGGCGGTGGTTCGTTATTTGGTAGCGCCGGTATGTCTCCCTTCACGATGCCTGTAGGTAAGGGGCGCACGGTAGCGCTACCCCCCGCGCATGAACTACAGGCTATGCGCGAAGGCGGACTTCACTCAATGCCCTCAGCGCCTGCTGCGCCCGACATGAGCGCGGTGCAACGGACGCAAGCCGCGGCGCCCAAGGCGCCAATGCCGTCACCCGCAGCGCCTGCGCTTGCCCCTAAACAGCCTGCTGCGCCGAATCCCGTAGCGCCTGGCGGGTTCAACCCTAACTCTCCCGAATACGCGTCTATGCGTGAGGCTTTGCTGGCCAGCGGAGCCATCGCGCGTTAACCATGGTCACTAAGATCATAACTTTTGACACGCACTTCGCTACCGGCGAGCCCACGGTACAGATTATATCTACGTGGGGCCGTGACGGGCGTTTGCTTCGGGAGCACACATCCCTAGAGAAACGCGCGGCGCACAGCCCTGCGGAAAGCTACATTCGCAATATTACGCCTGAGGCAGGCAAGACCATCGTCCTGGTCATCGGTCTTGGAGATCACGAAACTTACGGCGGCAACCGCAACGGAGACGGGTTTCCGTCTGAGCCCGTCCGCGGAAAAATAGCGTCGGACGAAGTCCTAACCAAGCATTACAAAACCTACGAGAAGGCGCACGTCTTCAAGCACCACGCTAACAGTGACGCTAGCAAAGCCATCGGGCGTGTAAAGCAAGCGTTCTGGAACCCGCACATGCGGCGTGTTGAGCTCATAGAGGACTTCGACAATAAGCGCTCCCCCGACTTGCTCGAGAAAATCGCTTCTGGCGAATACCCGGCTAAGTCTATGGGCTGCCGTATAAAGTACGACGTCTGCAGCAACTGTGGCAACAAAGCCAAAACTCGCAGCGAGTACTGTGATCATCTCAAGTACGCGATGAGTGAGATTGACCCGCACACAGGGGTCCAAAACTGTGCGCTAAATCCATCACCGGATTTCTTTGACAGCTCGTGGGTGCTACGCCCCGCCGATCGCACGGGCTTTATGATGAAGAAAGTAGCGCGTGATAACGCCTACGAGCTTCGTACTCCCAGCTTTGATCTAGGCGAGCTAGTGGAGTCTCTCAAAGAGAAGTCCGCTGCGCTAGCCAAGGCCGCGGACATAGAAAAGATCCTTGCCGGTGCGCCTACCGCTAGCGTTTCTAACCTCACTAAGGGAGACGCTGCGTTAGTAAAGAAATACCAAGATACCCCGACTAAGACGCCTAAAGACCATTCGGGGATGGTTCAAATAATGATATCCTACAAGCCGTCAGAGGCGCTGGGCAGCGCTGACGGTGCCGCGCTACCGCTGGGTATACGCGACTTGATCAAATACTTCCTGGGACGCATGGCGCCTGGTTTAGAAGATGTCGCTGACTCCGACAAACTGTCTAAGGCGGCAAGTGACCAGCTAGGGCTGCTGCTAGAGACATTCGCCCAATACCCGCGCTTCTTAGAGGACACGCTGAAGCTCGCGCAGCTCGAGACTCAAACGGTCAACGCGGCCTTGGTCCAGAAGCTGGCTAACTACACGCAGCAAACCCCCACTGAAGACTACATCTCGCGGCGTACTACTCCCGAATGGACCCGGCCTAACCAGCGGGGGCTAACCGACCTAGTTACTTGGACTGACCCTAATACGGGCCGCGGGTACCAGACCACCTACGGCAACGTCCAAAAGACTAATGACTCACTAGTAGAGCACGGCTTGCTGCAGAATGCTGCCACGGGGCTACCCCTACTAGGCGGCAGCGCTCTCATGGCTGCAGCAACATTAGGTATGGGGTTGCACCCTAAGACGCGAGGCCTACCCCAAGTCGCGGCGGGGTTGGGCGCGCTAGGGCTGGGAGCCGCAGGGGTTCACCAACTAACACAGCCAACGCCCATTACAGGCCCCAAGATACGCACCGATCAAGGGGATACCATTTCAGGCTGGACTGAGATGGTTCCAAAACATGGTGCGTATAACGCCGCACCTGAGCTACAATACCTGATGAAGCGTGCGTCTGACTCACGCCCCACGCTGCCTTCAATTCGACAAACCCAAACCTACTGGGCTCGAGTTAAGTCCGCGGAAGTCACCGATGAGCAGTCTTCAATGGTCGGTGTTACCCTTGATTTCGAAAAAATGGCGCAGATTGTAGGTCAAAGCCTGCTCAACCCCGCTAAATGACTTGCAAGCTGCGATAGCGTTTCCTATCATTACGTCGAACTCCTTCGAGGAAAACATGGCCGCCGAAAACACGATCGAGCGAATTCTCAACCGCCTAAACGACTCCGACGAGGGCGTTTCTGTAAAGACCGCCGCGGCTGCGGAGCCCTCCGCCGAGGTCAAAATGCTAGAAGCCGTGCGGCGCGTGTCTACGGCAGTAGCGACGAAGACGGCTGCGGCGACTTCGCCGACGCCGGCCAGCGATCTTCACCGGATCGCTAAAGAGGCTGCTGACGCGGAGAACTCCGCGCTACTCAAGCAGGCTCACTTCATGGGTTCGGCGCTTGCCGACGGTTTCATGGAGCGCTTTGCACAGTATGACAGCGCGCTGTCGAACGCAGGCGTCAAGACCGCGTCAGCAGATCCCGAGCTAGTTAAGCGCGCTGCCGAGGACGGCTATCGTACTGCCGTCGTGGATATGGAGAAGCGCGCCGAAGAAGAGTACAACCGCGGTTACGAGGATCAGCTAAAGGCGATCCAGAAGACTGCCGCGGAGATTCACTACGGCGGGCAGCAGATGGCGCATGAAATCGTTGCGCGCGTCGCGGCTAACTCGCAGACACGGTAATTAATTACTATGTCCCGATATCTAGACATCTCTAAGTTAGCCGACGAGGTAGTAGCCTCTGTCGCTACACAAGCTACGGAGAAGACAGCCTCTGTCGTCAACGAAGAGACGCGGTCAGAGCTCGGGCGCGCGTTGAAGTTAGCTGCGGAAAGCCTGCGCAATACAGGCCCCAACGCGGTGTCATCTGCGGATATTCACGCAGTACTCAAAGGCGCGCGTAAATACGCAGAGGCACAACCTACGACGGGCTCTACTCTGGGGGCTCTCTCCGGAAGTCCCGCGGGCGCTGCTATGGGTGGCGGCCTTTCTAGTCCTATAAACAGCTCTGCGCCGGGTCCTGCTCCGTCTAATCCTACGGGGCAGATGGCGCCCAAGCTGGGCAGCAGCGAAGCGGGCAACGAGTTGCGCAAACTTGCGGCCGTACTTCGCGAGCGCGGCGTGCAAGATGAAGAGTCCCGCACTATCAAAGCGGCTCAGATGATTAACGCGGCTACGGGTATCGCGCATCTAACCGCGGAGCTAAGTCGATGACTAACGACGAAATCGCAATGATCTTAGACGCCACCGCCGATTACGTCGATGGCATCGAAAGCACCAAGGTAGCCGCCGAAAAGACAGCGCGCGAGAAGCGCGTTGGCGTGCTTGCAGAGCGATACGAAGCCTCTGCCGGGGAATCAATCCCCTCGAGCATGAAAGAAAAACTAGCTACACTTGATGTAGATACTCTTGATCAGCTACTCAAGGTAGCTCACAATAGTAGTGATTCTCCGGCATCGCTTGGCGGCCCCGCTGATCTAGATGATGTCGTAGCGCCCCGAACGATTAAAGAAGCAGCGGTTCAGGCAGATGATCACTTTCTAAGCTGGATCATCAACGACTGACCTTCGGTACCTGAACACAGCAGATCTAAGAAAGACACCAGGAGAAAACAGACATGGCCGCCCTTACCGACAAGTTCGACGTAATCCGTGGCTGGGAGCCTGGCGGCGACGCCAGCATTGACCAGTCGCTACCGCCGGTCAAAGTACTGGGCGTTCCCGTCACGCTCCTTCCCGGCTACATTGTTGGGCTCAACGCGTCCGGCGAAGTGGACGTGTCCACGAGTCCGGCTAACGTTACGCTCGGCACGGCAGACCCGAAGCAGGTCTATATCGTGCTCGAGGGCAACGGCGCGGACTTCTCGACGCGTTTCGTTGAGAAGGTTGTCTGTCTCCGTGGCAAGCTCACGGTTAAGACCGACAAGCTCGGCGCGGCTCAGACCTTTCCTATCAATGGCAAGGTTACGTATTCAACGGGGCTTCTTTTCGACAAGCTCCCTGCGGCCACGACGCAAGAAATTGGCACCGTGCTGGCCAACAACGTTGCTACCGACGGTACCATCGTTGTTGAGCTCGACATCTGAGCTAAGCCCCAAAGATAAACTAGTAAGGATTACGGAGAAAACATGAGCACGCCCGCCTATCGTACGGAAACCGAGAAGGTCTCGGCCCAGTTCATCAACTCGAACTTTGTTCGCAAACTCGAGCAGGGTCGCGTCAAGGAAGCCTCGGAAGAGGGCTCGGCGTTCATTCGTACGAAGCTTCGTCAGGAAGCGTTCGTTCGCGAGGTGCTGCCGCCCGTTCTTCTTGCGGACGACGAGATCGACCGCGATGAGAACACGGACCAGCCGAAGAAGATCGTCGAGAAGGAGCCCGACTCCGTAGCGACGTTCGTTCCCTTCTACGGCACTGGCCCGCGCACGCTCTTCCGCGGCCCGCGCTACTCAGTCTTCTTCGGGAAGACCGAGTCACAGCGCTTCCGCAAGAGCAAGTTCGAGCTGATGACGTATCAGAACGACATCCGCAAGATCCTCTCGGACAACTCGGTCAAGGATATGGCGGACCAGGAGGATCTCAAGTTCCTCAACACCGTCAACTCCATCCTCGCGACGGCGCCCGCGCAGGTTGTTGCCGCGACAGGCTTCAACTCGGCCGCGTTCAAGCTCGGCTTCCAGAATCTCGTTGGTCGTCGCCTGCCCATCGGTAAGCTGCTCATGACCAAGAAGACCTACTACGAGGCCCTTGACCTCCCGGCGACCAGCGTTGGTAACGACGTAGCGTCGCGCCACTACGCGGAGGGCATCGAGAAGGAAGAGCGCCTCTGGGGTATCCCGGTCGTCTCGACGATCAAGACGGACATCCTCACCCCGCAGGGCGGCGCGAGTCACTCGTTCTACGTCTTCGCGCCGGAGAACTTCTTCGGCAACTTCTTCCTGCTTCAGGACGCGACGCTGTTCATCAAGCAGGAAGCGGACATGATCTTCTTCCACAGCTACGCTGCCCCGGGCATCGGCATCGGCAACACGGCTTCCGTGTGCCGCGTGGACATCGCCTGAGTCATATCGTGGATCTCTGTTATCTACGGCTAGTGCAAGGCGCGGTTCTCGAGCTTCCTGGGCTCACGGACTACGCAGGCATGCCGTTAGTATTCCGAGGTCCCGGGTTTCTGCGGCGCTGCGTAACACGAGCGACGTACAATCACGAGTACGTTCAGCGTTACGTAGCGCAGCGGATGCTAGAGCTCGAGGTGCCTCTAGGACCTCCGCCCGCGGCACCCGCCGTAGAGACCCCCGTCGTGGCTATGCCCTCGGCGCCGACACCACGTCCTGAGATCGTTGAAGAGGCTCCGATTGCGGAAGTCGCCTCCGATCTAGAAGCGTCTCCTGCAGCAGACGAGCCCGCGGAGCCTACCAGCGGCGGCTCTTCCAAAAAGAACAAGCGGCGCTAGCAAGGCCCTCTCGCATGCGATGAAGTCCGCACATCCACGTGGTGTCGCGGACTTTTTCGTTGTATAACGGTTATATGGCAACACAAACTATAAAATGGCTGCCATCTACGTCGCCAAACGTAATCGCATACGAGATCATTAAAAGCGATACGGGAGTGGACGGGCCTTACGAGCGGCTAATGCTCGTACTGCATCAAATACCGGGCCCTAATTGGGACACGCCGGGCAGTTTCTTTTTCTACATAGACGTAGAAATCATCTACCGCTATTACCGAATACGGGTCCTAGACCAGTACGGAAATATCGCGGAGGACAGTGCCCCTACGCCCTTCAAGGCGGGCAACGACCCTGTAGCGGTCCCTAATCTGTACAACATCGCGTTGACCGAAAACGCGGGCGGGCAGAACAACTTACAGTACATTTCGCAAGGAGGCACGCCTATCAGCGCCGCGTCCGTGCGCGTATACCGTAAGATTGACTGGGATACCCGTAATTACTCGAAAACGATAGGGACCACGATTACCAACGCTGCCGGCGGTTGGGTGAGCCCTATCTTCGTCGAGGCGGGAGAGACCTATACTATCGTGTACGAGAAGACCTACGAATACGGCCCCAACACCGTAGAAATAACTGTCTGAGGATCTCACATGACCAGCCGTAAGTTCACGAGCCAGATCAGCATCCAGCATTGGACCTTCGTTCAAATGCAGATGTCCGCCGGACAGTTCGGGGACACTTACCCGCTTGACGACGTTAGCGGCGTGGGCACCGGGCCGTTCTTAGTCGTAGAGCGCGGCATTTGGAAATACCCTCAACAAGCTACGGGCGGGCGCTTCACGATCCCCGCGAATACAGGTAAGCCCGTTCGCTTAGTCGGCGTCATGGCAGACCTAGGCGCAGCCACCCTGTGGACTCTTAGTATTCGCGGCATTGATGGCAGCGTAAACCGCCCTGATAACGTCAGCGGGGAACCCTACGCTGCCGCAGACGCCCCCAAATACCGTGAAGCGGATATCGTAATAGCTACGGACACTACGCGGTATATCGCGTTGAATTTCAACACAACCGCGAATGACCATTACGCAGTGCTTAGCCCTGGCCAAGACCTGGTGCTTGTAACTGTTGCAGGCGTGACACCCTTGGTACGCTACACGTTCGATCTCTGCACAGAAAACTACTGATTTATGGAGGTGTGCCGTGCCCGTTGTAGCTACGCCCACAACTCCGATCATCATTACGACGGATCAGGTCCGCCGGTTCATGCGGGATTTCCCGGATAAGAATATTTTGTTAGACGACGTAGAGTTCAACCAAGACGACGTTAACCAGGGCGTCGAAATGGTAACCTCTAAGTACAATGCGGTAACTCCACAGACATTTCTCACGCCTGCTGCGTGGGCGCCGCATCTACAGTATGTGTTGCTGCTCGGCGTTGCCGCGTATCTAATAAAGAGCGGCGCGTTCCTACAGCTGCGCAACCAAGCCACCTATCAGGACGGCGACATAGCGCCTATCGGCATAGACGATAAATACCCGCTGTACCTGCAGTTTGCCCAATTCCTACAAGGGGAGTGGGACGAGATGGTACGCGCCATCAAGACCCAGAACAACCTAGAGTCTGCCTACGGGTCGCTGTCCTCGGGCTACCGTAACGTGGCTCGCTTCCACCACAGCTGAGCCATGTACCTAAAAATTGCGTACGTTTCGGGGTTAAATGCAGCGCGTACCAAGGTAGGCGCCGTTGCAGGCCCTATTGCCTACGCTCCCCGAGACCAACAGGAAAACCACACACTCTCAGACAAGAACATGCAGCTCGCGTGGCTAGACGCTGACCGTAAGCCCTCGGTAACCGGGGAAGAGTCTGGTATCGGCATGCCTTCGCCAGGCAAAGAAGCCAGCCACAAATTAGGCGGCATGAGCGACGGCGGATACTCTGCATTCTCCAACGGAGAGTATGGCTCCGGCAGCCAAGACGCGGATCGCTTACGAGCTGACAGTGATTACCGAAAATCCGACGCGGCGCGCCGAGCTTTCGTCACCAACGAAAATATCGACCAGTCTTTTGGTCCTGAGCCCGCCACTACGCAGCCGCATGGCTCGAGATACGCCGAGTTCCGCATTCGCCTAGAGAAACAAGCCGCGGGTATCAGCATGGGCGGCGGTGTGGGCGGCGGTCTACGTGGCGCTGGGGTCGGCGGCCCGCGATCCATGATGGGCAGCAGCACCTTATCGGCGCCTAAGCCGCCCGCTATGAAAGCGCTCGATCCCCGTGCTGATAAGCCCATAGGTATGAACCTACAGCACGCGGTACAGACTACGTCAGGCGTAGCCGACATGGGCACTTCTATAGGCTCGCGCTTCCGTCGCATGGACGGAAACCCCATGTAAGCTATGCGAGAAGCCCTACATAAACACGGGGCTCGAGAGCTTATACGGACTCTGGGGCTTGTAAAAGAATCAGCAGACCCTGTAATGGGCGGCCCTGATTACAATACATTTACGTCCGCTACGGGGGACTCAGGGCGTGTATTTGGCCGCGGAGGTGAGAGCCCTGCGGACGGCGCGCGAACAGCCTTCATGGAGAATGACCGGCACGTACTCCGCGACCCGCACAACGAAGCGCACCCCTTTCCGGTGGGAGCTCAGCAGAGCTTAGGCACCAAAGCGGCAAACGCGTACAAGAAGCTGCGCGAAGAGTCTCCCGTGCCTATCGTAGACCACAAATGGGTCAAGGCGCACGGACCCTTCTACGCTAACGAGCATTTCGAGGGCGGGCCTTTCATAGGGCACAACAAAGAGCATCACGACGCGGCGCTGGCCCACGAACTAGGGCACCACGAGGTACAGCAGGGGGCACTCACTAAGTACTTGCAGCACCCCGCAGCGCGGTTGATGCACATGAGCGGCCCCTTTGCGAGCTTTGCTGCAGGGCGTCTCGCTCCTGCGGGGTACAGACTGCCCGCGGTAGCAGGCACCATGGCACTAATGCACGGGCCCACGCTAGCGTCGGAAGGCTTAGCTGATTACTACGGTTACCAGAAGCTTAAAGACGCGGGCGCTGACTCTGAGACTCTCTCAGAGTACGTTAAAGAGCTAGCACTGCCACAATCGTCGTATCTAGCTTCTACGGGCCTCTCTGCACTCGCAGGGCACTTAGGACACCGCCAGGCTTCAAAGACAGCACAACGTAAGCTCGAGGACCGCCTGAAGTTCCGGGGCCTAGAAATCAGCATAGAGACGGACAAAGGTTCCAGGCGCGAATGGCATGACCCGCACTCGGGAGAGTCCGGGTCCACCTTAATGAAATACCCTTACGGGTATATCCGCAAAACGCTGGGAACTGACGGCGATCACGTAGACGTTTATGTTGGGCCTAATGAGGCCGCGGACAATGTCTACATTGTCAATCAGATGAAGAAGCCTGACTTCAAAACCTTTGACGAGCAGAAATGCATGTTAGGTTTTGACAACGCAATCGAAGCTAAGCGCGCGTATCTAGCGCACTACAACGACGACCGCTTCTTTGGGTCTATGGCGACTATGTCTTTCGAGGAATTCAAGACCAAGGCTCTGGCTAAGGACAACCACGGGGACAAGATAGCCTCGAATATGTACCAAGCCGACTTCGATCGTCCCATGGGCACGGGTCCCGGCCCTACGCATAACCAGGTACCCGGAGACTTCTTAGGGCTGCCTATGAGTCAACCAGGAGGCTATCGCCGCATAGTCGGCGGCCACCCTGAAACACCTAAAGACAACATCGACCATATGTTTAGGTTTAACGACATACCCACGGACAGTCGTGTTATGGAAGGCGGCAGTAGCATCCCTGACGGGCCTGTGCTGTAAACCATGGACGTTGATATCTCGCGCACGACACCTATTTACAGGTCACAAGACGATCACGGCGTCTTCGTGCAGTGGAATATCCTCAGCCCTACCGCGAACGCCATCACGCGGGTAACCATAGAGCGCGCTGGATCTCCCGAGGGCCCGTTTGAACTCGTCATAGACAACATCACGGGTTTCCACTTCTACGACAGTCTGCGCAGCACTCCGGTTGCCCCGTCAGGGCGTACCCGTGAGAACATAAACTTTCTCTCACTTAGCCGTACGCTGTTCTATCGCGTAACTGTCTACGATAGCGCGGGGGAGCACGCGTCCAAAGTCCGCGAAGTAGCCGCTAACCTCCCGCGACGGCAAGCGTTGCTTAAGCGAAAAATACTGCGCGATGAGCGCGTGGGGTTTAAATTCAACGCCGTTGACATGGCCATTCTCAAGCGACGTCACTGGGGGTTGCGTTGCAAAGAGTGCTTCGACCTATTGACCAAGCGCGTGACTAAGAGCAAGTGCACTAGTTGTTACGGCACTAGCTTCGAAGGCGGGTACTTCACTCCTGTGCGCATCCGGGGCCGCTTCGGGGTCATGAACGTGCAAACCCAGATGACTCCTCAGGGTAACGCGGACACGAGCAAAAAGCGGGTGATCATTCTCGACTACCCTGCTGTAGAGACATACGATATCGTAGTAGACGTGGCACAGAACAAGCGCTACTTGATAGAGAACATCACCCACACAGAGCTGCGCACTGTTGCAGTTCATCAAGACTTAACGGTGTCTGAGATCGCACGCGATTCCATCGAATACCGTATAGTAGTTAATTACGACTACTTGCCCCCTATTTACTGACTAGATGGCTGGACACGAACATAGTCAGGTAAGGCCTCAAGCGCCTCAAGACCGGCGGCAAATTGCCGCGGGGTCTCCTATTGCTGTTCAGGGTATTTTCCTAGAAATCATCCGTGAGCGGTTTCGCGGTGACTCCGGTATAGACTGGGTCTGGCGCCCCGACATCACCGAGACAGACATAGTCATCGAAGGCTCTTTCAACGAAGAGACCGAGAGCCGTAACACAACACCTGCCGTTTACATAACCCGCCTAGAGACCACTGCTGCAAAAATAGTAATCGGTGATCGTGCCGGTGTTCGACTGCCCGACCATAAAGAAGGTTTCGGCGCATTGGCGACGGTTGGTATGCAGGTCGAATGTGTCTCTAACGACGAAGGCGAAAGCAGTGTCCTAGGGGACATCGTTCAGTTCATGTTGTTAGCGTCGCAAGACATAATTCAGCGTGAATTTGGCTTCTACGACTTTACGCACCCATCACTTAGCCAAACAACTGCGTACGCTCGAGATGTCAACAAGTGGAGCACGGTTGTTTCATTCCAGGTGCAGTTCTGGATTCGTTGGTCTCAGGTACCTATCGCGCCCTTGCTTCAACAGATCGTGCAGCGGGTCACGCACCACGGCGTAGATAGCAACGGGTACTTCGTAGACGTAGCCATCAACTCGCTGCGACGCGGTGATGCCCCCTGTGACACCCCCGCGCTAGGAGACGGAGCGCTGCCTGGCGGCAGTGGTCCTCCAGTCATCATAGGGCCTCCCGGCCCCCCAGGTCCGCCCGGTGCCGCTGGCCTCCCGGGGCTCACGGTCTACCTTCGCATCTCCCAAAGCCTAACCGGCCCGATCGATGGGCTAAACACCGTTTTCATTAGCAGCGTCCCGTTCTTACACGACGCGCTGCGCCAAGAGATGTTCTACATCAACGGCATTCGTCAGCGCGTTGGCGTAGGTAACGATTACGTCGTGTCTGAGAGCGTGCCTTCCTTTGGGTACGACACTATCACGGTTATCTACGCCCCTAAGCCCGGGGACGTACTCTTAATAGATTTCTACGCGGGTCCATAAGAGCTAAAATAGCCCACCGGAGATACCATGAGCCGCACCTTCGTACGCCAAGACACACAGATCCGAAATTCGGACGCCTACGTCCAGCTCACTGCACCCTCGCTGGCTAACTACCAGACGACCCCTACGAACATTGAGGATGATCTCAACAACGTACGGTCGCAGCTGAACAACCTGCTGACCGTACAGACGGGCAACTGGTACGACGACATCAATCTGCCTGTCACGTTCGAAAACGGCGCGAAGCGCGGTGTTCGCTCCCTGAACCAGGACTTACACGACTTGCAGCGCAAGCGCGTCTTGGTTAGTTCTACGAACCTGTCCGATGTCGTAGTACCTGCTCTTCAAAATTACGTAGTTCTGGCGCTGTCGGAGATACCCTCAAACACCACCGCGGCTATTGGCATAGTAACCACTCGGGGCACTGTTGCGGCTACTAACGGGACCTTCGGGGCGCATTCCCTAGCGCTTGTTGGTGGTTCCTCCGCAATAGATCCTAAAAACTTGTGTGACATCGTAGACGGGTCCACACGCGACCCCATCACGTCGTCAGGTCGCCAGGTCTGGGCGTTGTTCCAGACAGAGTCCGCGACGGACGGCTCTACGATGACCGGCACGACGCCTGATCGCGCGCAGCTAAGCTTCGTACGTTTGAACGCCACGGGCGATGCGCTAGAGGCCTGCCCGGTAGCCGACATCGCAGGCAAGACGATCAACTATGCGTCTGTAGAGCGTAAGGCCCTAGAAGACCTCAACGAACAAGACTTCCTGCGGGGTGCCGTAATTGATAGCCCCGCCTCTGCAACGGTTTCGCGGCAAATAGCTTACGATAACCAGGGCACCACTCCTGTAGAGTTGACCACTAACGCCGACCTAGACCTCAACAGCGCAGGTATTTTCTGGGAGATACGCGACCTGCTGAATGCGTCTCTCTTCAAAATCACGGAGGGTACCGGCGGTGGAACGTCTACGCTCGCCTTTGGCACTGACGTAGATACCTTCGACAACAACGCCATCGTTAACGACTTCAGCACAGGGCTGCGTGCTAACACCAGCGGTACCCGCATCGACGTAGGCGTTACCGCGGGATATATAGATACCAGCGCGGGCGTAACAGACCTGGGTGTACGTGCGGGTCTAGAGCTGTACCTTGATGACGGCAATCAAACGGGTTCGACCTGGGCCCAAACCGCGGGCATTAAGCTTTCGGATACCACCGCAGAGTGGGATGCTTACGAGACCGCGTTCGGCGCGGAAGTATCGCTGCTTTACGGCATTGGACAGGCGAAGCGCCGCCCGAAAGTCTACGCGCGTGTAACCTCTACCACTTCTGCCGATACAGACGTAGGGGGCGTGGGGGGCGGTATCAATCTCGACGCCCAGCTGCCCGACATGAGTATCGGCGCATACCTAACGGACTATGACGTCTTTTTGAACGGCGTACTCTTGCGTCCAGGGGCTAACAGCGCAGCAAATCATGACTATTACCCGGGCAGTTCTACTCTAAACGGGCAAGTCAAGTTTGAGTTCACCGTAAAGGTGAACGACCAAATCTGCGTAACGCCCTACGTCCGCTGAGGCCTGACATGAGTGCGTTAAAGACGGAGCTTAGAGCCGCCGCCATTCATGAGGTAGGCGTAAAGCTAGAGGACGCCCTCGAGTCAGCGCGTGCGGATGAATTCCGTTCTGAAGGCGGTATTAACGCGCTCTTGCGGGTGTCCAAACGAATCGAAGCGCTTGTAGAACATGTCAATCATGACGTGGATGAAGAAAAATACGACCTAGAAACAGCTAAGCTAATCAAGAGCTACTTAGCGCGTGCCGCCGTCATAGTGGACGCGACTACAAAAGAAGAAGCTGACGCCCGGCTGCGCACGCAAGGTGCGCGCATGGGCTATAAGCGCGCTGTGGAAATGACCCATGCCATGCATCAGGCTGAGACGCGCAAGTTCGTCAGCCAGGTCTCCGAGCCATCTCCGCAGAGCGACGTTACGCCTAACGGGCATGTACACCTGAGCATTAAGGAGCAACGCTTAGCAGAAGATACCGCGACGCTATTATCCGAGGAGGGGCTGGCCGATGGGACAGACGCCGGATAGATTTCCCGGAGAAGCCGACGAAGAAGGGACAATCTACTCAGTTAACGCGGTAGACCCCCCAACTGTTGGTGAGGTGCGCTACAACGGGTCCGCATTTCGTATGCGCGATTCTGTCGGAGTATTTGATCCGCGCAACGCAGGCTCCGGTATCTCGGCAACACAACATGCCGCGTTACGCCAGCTCATCCATTTCATTGAGGATGGGGGTCCCGCAGAGACGTTCGCTTCGGGTGCGTTCTATGAGATGCTTCCAGTAGGGCCCTTCCCCACTAGCTACATCTGGTGGGAGAGCGCCGCACTGCTTAAGAAAATAGTCGAGGAGACCGTTGTCTATAATGGCAACAAAACGATAGCCACCGATCAGTGGAAAATATACGATACTGACGGGGTTACCGTTCTCACTACAGTGACCGACACCATGACGTACACTGGCGTCTTTGAAGCCTCTCGCACCCGGACAATCGTGTAATGGCCAAATCACCCGTCGTTATCCTCTACGACGCTGTTGGTGTGGCGATGTCCGTTCAAGACGGGGTTGCCATACCCGTCGGCACGTCCGCGCTGCTCGTTGCGGGTAAGGACGGCGGGGGCGCTTCGCGTTTTGCGCGAGTAGCTACGGATGGTACTCTTCGTATTGATCCTACGGGCACGACTGCCCAGCCGGTTACGGACAACGGAGGCAGTCTAACCGTAGACGGCACTGTTACCGCAAATGCGGGTACAGGCCCCTGGCCCGTTACGGATAACGGCGGCTCTCTCACCGTAGACGCCTCGTCCTGGCCCCTGCCAACCGGCGCAGCCACTGAAGCAACGCTACTCACTCGAGCTACGGAAACCACGCTGCAGTCACGCGCTGCGGCCACGCAGCTGCCCGCAGCGCTGGTTGGGGCGCGGCTAGACACCAATCTAGGCGCATGGTTAGGCAGCGTAGCCCCTACGGTCGGGCAGAAATCGATGGCGAACTCAGTTCCCGTCGTATTTGCTAGCGATCAAACTCCCCTCCCCGTCACGTTCACGGAAGCGGGCGCCCGCACAGGTATTTCGGGTGGCTTAATAGTGTTGGGAGGAGGCACCGCGAACACCAAAGTGGTGATGCGTGCAACTGCCTACACGGAGCAAGCCTCTGCTACGCAAAGGTCTATAGTCTCAGCAAGTGCGTTGGATACCGCAGCGGGTACCGGCGCTCGCACTGTACGCCTAACGTACTTTGACAACACAGGAGCAGGCCCTCTTACGGAAGTTCTTACTTTGAATGGCGTGACGCCCGTAGACACGGGCAGCACGACTATACGCTTCATTGAAAAGCTCGAAGTAGTCACTGTAGGGTCTCTTGGCGCTAATGCGGGCATTATCACCCTTCGGGCAGCCGCAGGGGGCGGCGGCGCAGTGGTAGGAACCCTCGGCGTGGGTAACATACTCACCGCCGTAGGGGACAACACTACGTTGTGGGGGCATCACTACGTTGCCTCCGCTTACACGGTGCAGTTAGCCGTGCTAAATGGGTCGGCGCAGTCCGGTGGTTCCGGCACCAACGCGCGTTTTTACACTACATACTCCGAGCCTTTGGTAGCTAACTCAGCTGAGGTGCTAATAGGAGATGTGGTGTTGATGCAAGGATCCTTCTTACGCGCATTCGATTTCCATCCTGCCAAGCCCGGCTTTGGAAGAATCACTGCGTACGGGATCCCCGGTGTAAACAACGCTACGCTGCACATGGCATTCGACTGGTCTGAGAACCTCACATGATCAATTTTGCTGGCACGCCTCAAAGGTCAGGGGACTGGGCGTACTTTAAGGCGTTCATCGTCGCTAAGACATTGAAGGTTCAGTTCGAAGAGGACGACGCTCTCTACCTCATCTACGGTTACGATTCGCCCGAGGTAGTGTGCTGCACGATCTGGAAAGGCGGAGTACCTTCAGGGGGCAATCAAACGCAGAACGACCTTGATAAGACGGACTTCGAGACAAACTACAAACCGTACGCGAATCGCAGCATCGACGATATCCCTGCGCTAATCATCGCCAGCACCATCAAGACCGGTGGCGGTAGCGCTAATATGGCTGTGGACGGTTCTGTGACTCCCGTGGTGTTCGAGTACAACCCCCCGAACAACTACGATATAGAAATAACCGCCTTATCTCTTATCTTCGAGTCAACCACCGCCGTTGCTTTTGGCAACAAGTTCGTTATCAGCACCCTTAACACGTTAGCTAACGGGCTACTGCTAGAGTGTAGAGCGTACAACCAAGCGTTTTCGTGGCAGATAATGCGGCGTACTCGCGATATTGTGGAAATAGCCTCCGATGTCGAACTGATATCCGGAACCACGAACTTATTCCGCGCTAAAATACATCTTCCCAAGAGCTTACGGTTAAGCCGAAGTAATACTTTCGCACAAGCCGACTATCTTCGACTCACAGTGCGGGATAATTTAAGTACGCTGGCTTTTGCCGAAGGACACTTTCAGGGGACTAAGGTATGAGCGCCGTAAGTCAAGTAGGGGTGCGCGCGCTGAATGTTTCGTATGCGGTGTTCTTACGCATACACACCGTAGGCACGACTTACTACGTGCAATACCCCGACGGGTACTTGCTCTACGTGGGTACGGACGGGACCGTGCACACTTGTGATGTAACGGTGCCCGCTGATATTGCCGACTTTGAAACGTGGAAAGACAGCTGCACCGCCGTGGGGACCGCCGACGAGGGCCTGTCCCTGTCCATATGTGCGCCCACAGGTGTAGTGGTACCCAACCCGGCAGTGCGGCTAACCGATGGCGTACAGCGCATTCAATTAGAACCTGCGGATGTCGCTAAGCGTATGCGCGTCCAAGGGTTTGCGCTTACTGCCACCGCGCTGGCGGCAGGCTCTCCCCAGGTCCCTGGCAAATCTAGTGTAGAACTAGATTGGCCCGAGACCATCGATTTTCAAGGCCTGGATGGTATCTGGGCTAGCAATTTTTCTGCCTCTGACTACATGGAAATGTTTGCTGTACTGGAGGC
>Ga0315286_10001593_pt1 | contig 20568 bp, 20 predicted proteins | sample YL17G10_0_MG_FD_205038 | JGI IMG/M metagenome (GOLD analysis project Ga0315286, IMG submission 205038) | Sediment microbial communities from Yellowstone Lake, YNP, Wyoming, USA - YL17G10_0 | ecosystem: Environmental > Aquatic > Freshwater > Lake > Sediment | place: USA: Wyoming | collected... | reverse complement strand
GACACGCAGCGAAGAATGGTCTCCGGCGGCATGGATCCGAAAAAAGCGGCCGAATTCAGCATGAAGCTCCATGATCATTTCCGCGAGGAGGCGGCCAAGATCGTAAAAACCGTTCTTCTGCTCAAAACCATTGCGGGTAAGGAGGCGCTGATCGCGGGAGAGGACGAGGTGGAAAAACAGATCCGGGAGATCGCCGTACAGCGGGCCCAGGATTATGAGACCCTTCGGCAATCGCTTGAAAAGGACGGTCTGATCGACAACATCCGGAGCGAGATCTTGAACCGGAAGACCTATGCGTTCCTGGAGGCGAAGGCGAAGGTGACAACCGTCAGAACGGAGAAGAAGGGAATTCCGGAGGGGGAAAAATGAACCTGATACCCATGGTGGTTGAACAGGACGGTCGCGGCGAAAGGGCATTCGATATCTATTCGAGACTCCTTAAGGATCGCATCATCTTCCTCGGGACGGCCATCAATGATGACGTTGCGAACCTTGTCATTGCGCAGATGCTCTATCTGGAATCGGATGATCCCGACAAGGAGATCTTCTTTTATTTGAACACCCCCGGCGGACATGTCAGTTCGGGACTGGCGATTTACGATACGATGCAGTATATCAAGCCCGCGGTCAGTACGTTCTGCATGGGACAGGCGGCGAGCATGGGCGCCCTTCTTCTGGCGGCGGGTCAAAAGGGAAAGCGATTTGCCCTCCCCCATTCGCGAATCCTGATCCATCAGCCTCTGGGCGGATTCCAGGGGCAGGCGACGGACATCGACATCCAGGCGCGCGAGATCCTGAGGTTGAAGGAAGAGCTGAATCAGATCCTGGCCGGACTGACGGGTCAACCGCTGGAAAAGATCGCGTCCGACACCGAACGGGACTATTACATGACCGGCGCCAAGGCCGTGGAGTACGGTATTATTGATGAAATCATTGTCAAAAGGGGTTGAGACGGTTTAAGAAAGAGGGTTTTTTATGGCTAAAAAAGGAAGAGATCCGCAGGACATTCGGGGGGTGCTGTTCTGTTCATTCTGCGGGAAAGACCAGAACGAGGTGAAAAAGCTTGTCGCCGGTCCCACGGCCTACATCTGCGATGAATGCATTGAGCTGTGCCGCTGCATCGTGGAAGAAGAGTCTGAAAAGGGCGGTACGGAGGATCTCCGCAAAGGAATCCCCGAACCGAAGAACATTGCGAGATTTCTGGACCAGTACGTCATCGGACAGGATCACTCGAAAAAAGTTCTCTCCGTAGCCGTTTACAACCACTACCGCCGGTTGTTTTCCCATGTCGATATGGGCGGGGTCGATATTCAGAAGAGCAATATTCTGCTGATCGGACCGACCGGGTCCGGCAAAACGCTTCTGGCGAGGACCTTGGCCAGGATGTTGAATGTCCCCTTTACCATTGCCGATGCGACGACGCTGACCGAGGCCGGCTACGTAGGAGAGGATGTGGAGAATATCATTCTCAGCCTTCTGCAGAACGCCGATTATGATGTCGAGAAGGCATCCAAAGGGATCGTCTATATCGACGAAATCGACAAGATCGCCAAAAAATCAGGAAACCCTTCGATCACCCGGGATGTTTCGGGAGAGGGGGTCCAGCAGGCCCTGCTCAAGATCATTGAAGGGACAACAGCCAACATTCCCCCCAAGGGCGGAAGAAAACATCCGCAGCAGGAATTTATCCAGGTTGACACCTCCAATATCCTGTTTATCTGCGGCGGGGCGTTCAACGACCTCGACGGTATCATTGCCCGTCGGATCGGATTCAACGCGATGGGTTTCGGGGCAGAGATTCGCAGCAAGAGGGAGAAAAAAACGGACCAGTTGCTCAGTGAGGTGCAACCCGAAGATCTTTTGAAATACGGCTTGATCCCCGAATTCATCGGCCGTCTGCCGGTGGTCGCCACGCTGAACGAACTGACGGAGGAAGATCTGATCCGCATCCTGGGGGAGCCCAAGGATGCCATCATTCGTCAGTATCAGAAGCTTTTCGAACTGGACGGGGTAAAGCTGAAATTTACGGAGGGCGCATGTCGGGCCATTGCGAAACTTTCCGTAGAGCGCAAGTCGGGCGCCCGCGGCCTGCGCGCGATTCTGGAAAATACCATGCTCGATATCATGTACGAGCTTCCGTCGACCGCTGATGTGAAAGAATGTGTTATCAGCGAGGAAGTCGTAATGAACAAGGAAAAACCGATCCTCCTTTTTGAAAAGAAGTCTGAAATCGCTTAATTTGAAACAGAGCAGGAAGATGAGATGATGTTCGATAAAATAGAGAACAGGGAAATGAATGCGGGGACGATGGATATTCCCCTTCTGCCCCTTCGGGACGTGGTGGTCTTTCCCCACATGATTGTTCCCCTTTTTGTCGGAAGGGAAAGATCGATCGCCGCACTGGAATCCGCGATGAAGGAGGAGAAAGGGATCTTCATGGTGGCGCAGAAAAACGCCCAGAAAGACGATCCGGCGGAGGAAGAGATCTATCGCATCGGGACGATTGGGATTATCATTCAACTGCTGCGCCTGCCCGATGGAACGGTCAAAGTGCTGGTAGAAGGGAAGAAACGGGGCATCGTCCGTGAATATCTTCCCTGCGAAGACTTTTTTCTGATTCGCGCCGAAGAGATGGTGGAGACCGGCGAGACGGAAACGGTCCGGATCGAGGCCCTGATGAGAAGCATCCGGGAATCGTTTGAAACTTACGCCAAGATGACCAAGAAGGTACATCTGGAGATGGTCGGGACAATCGCTTCTATCGAGGAGCCCTCAAAGCTGGCCGATGTCGTCATTTCCCAGATTAACGCCAAATTGGAGGACAAGCAGAGAATTATCGAAATCTACCATGTCCCGGAGCGGATGGAAGCGATCTATGAATTGATGCTTTCGGAGATCGAGATCCTTCAGGTCGAGGAGAAGATCAAGCGACGGGTCAAGAAGCAGATGGAAAAGAGCCAGAAGGATTACTACCTCAACGAACAGATGCGCGCGATACAGAAAGAGATGGGGGAGAAGGACGATTTTCGCAACGAGATCGCGGATCTTGAAAAAAGGCTGAAACAAAAGAAGCTTTCCGAAGAGGCGCACAAGAAGGTCAAACAGGAAATGAAAAAGATGCAGATGATGGCCCCGATGTCCGCCGAGGCAACGGTGGTCCGGAATTACATCGACTGGCTGCTCGATATGCCGTGGTCCGAAAAAACGGAAAACAAACATACGCTGAAGGATTCAGAGGCCATTCTGGAAGAAGACCATTATGGCCTCAAGCAAGTCAAGGAGCGGATCATCGAATATCTGGCCGTTCAGACCCTCGTGAAGAAGAACAAGGGTTCGATCCTCTGTCTCGTCGGCCCGCCGGGCGTCGGGAAGACCTCCATCGCGAAATCGGTGGCCCGTGCAACCAATCGGAAATTCGTTCGACTCAGCCTGGGCGGTGTCCGGGATGAAGCGGAGATCCGGGGGCACCGGCGGACCTACATAGGCGCGATGCCGGGGAAGATCATCCAGTTGCTCAAGAAGGCCGGGACGAACAACCCTGTTTTTTGTCTGGACGAGGTGGACAAGCTGAGTTCCGATTTCCGGGGGGATCCCTCGTCCGCGCTGTTAGAGGTGCTTGATCCGGAGCAGAACATCGCCTTTAATGACAACTATCTGGAGGTCGATTATGACCTCTCCGATATCATGTTCATCACCACGGCCAATGTCTTGCAGACCATCCCCGCGCCGCTTCAGGACCGGATGGAGGTGATCCGCCTGGCCGGATATACGGAGCCGGAAAAGCTCACCATCGCCAAACGGTTTCTTGTACTCAAGCAGATGGAGGCGAACGGGCTGAAAAAAAGCGACATGGCTTTTACGGACGGGGCGTTGCTCACGATCATCCGTCAATACACCCGGGAAGCGGGGGTCCGGAATCTGGAGCGGGAAATCGCGTCGATCTGCCGGAAGGTCGCCCGGAAGATCGTGACCGACGGCGGTAAGGGATGTATCCGAATCTCCTCCAAGTCGGTTCATGGACACTTGGGCGTGCCGAAATTCCGTCATGGCGAAACCGAAGGGCGGGACGAAATCGGCCTTACGATCGGTCTCGCCTGGACTGAGGTCGGCGGGGAGTTGCTGGTCATCGAGGCCTCCATCATGCAGGGGACCGGCAAGATGACCCTGACCGGAAAGTTAGGCGACGTCATGCAGGAGTCTGCGCAGGCCGCGCTGACGTATGTCCGCGCCCGGGCGGAACAATTCGGACTGCCGGAAAGTTTCTACAAGGAGACGGACATTCATGTGCATGTGCCGGAAGGGGCAATTCCGAAAGATGGGCCCTCCGCCGGCATTGCGATGGCAACCTCCATCGCCTCCGCGTTCATCCGTAGGAAGGTCAAGGGTGATCTGGCCATGACGGGAGAGATCACGCTGCGGGGCCGGGTGCTGCCGATCGGAGGATTGAAGGAGAAGCTGCTGGCCGCGCATCGGGGAAATATCGGGACCGTGATCATCCCCAAGGACAACGAAAAGGATCTGGCGGAGGTCCCGGCCAATGTTCTGAAGAACCTAAAAATTATTCTTGTCGATCATGTCGATGAGGTCCTGAAGGCCGCGCTGCTGCCGGCAGAAGGAGCGAGTAAGGGGGTGGAACAAGGCGGGGAAACGATGGCGCCGGCCGCTGATTCCGGACAGGATACCCCTTCCGTTACAGGCCTCGTTGCATGAACGGTTAAGATTGAACTTAACCCTTGACAACCGGTGGAATCGCTGTTAGATACCGCGCAAAAGAAGGGTAATGCGGGCGGGTAGCTCAGTTGGGAGAGCGCCACGCTTACACCGTGGATGTCACAGGTTCAAGTCCTGTTCCGCCTACCATGGAAATAGCGAAATCCCAAAGTTGCCCTGGTTTGGACCACGGGGAGCTTGGAAATCGGGGTTCGACAGAGGTAAATCGCATACGGGGTCGTAGTTAAGCTGGTTATAACGCCGGCCTGTCACGCCGGAGGCCGTGGGTTCAAGTCCCATCGACCCCGCCAGAATGAAAACAGGGGGTTAGGAAGAAATTCCGCCCCCTGTTTCTTTATCTGAAAATCCATTTCCAACCGTATTTCCAACCTTCAGAGCAAAAAGAACCCCCCAGAGACAAATCCCAGGGGGTCCTTTTTTTATCGGGTCGAAAGGACACTATCATCTGAAGGAGAAATTACGCCCAACCCGCACGAAGCGGACTATTCCCTGTCTTTTCCGGCAGGCTTCTCTGAGTCGAACTGGCGATCGATCGTCTTTTGATATGACTTGTCTTTTAGCTCCCACTCGCCTTTCGTGTTCTTTATGAACCTCGGGTAATACGCTGACCCGTCCGACATTTCTACTCTGACCATCGGCTGCATATCGTCCTTCATTTTGTTCTCCTTTGGGTGTGATTATAGCATCGTTATCTTTTATGTCAAATAGTGGCTGTCCTGCCATGATCGAATACATCTCCACGCCCTTGCCGGTTTCTTCCTACTTGACTTTCCCCGGAACTTCCGGGTCAATTCCCCCGCTGCTTTCCTACCAACGCTTTAAGCGGGGACGGCATGGCGAGTGGAAGAGGACCGCGCACCCATGACCCTAAAAATCATGTAAAGATTTAATGAAATGGGAAAACATTGATCATCGCAGCGGATGGAGTATACGGAGGAGCGTCAATACATTCTGAAGCTTTTCAACGGATAGGGTGTTGACAATCTGTTTGATGCGGCGTTGTAGCTCATTCAAATCTGATATCTCCTGCTCGAATCGAAGGATTTCAGGAAGGTCGACGTCTAAGGCTCCCGAGATTTTGACCAGCACCTTGAAAGATGGGTTCATGTTGCCCCGTTCAATCTCTCCGATGAATTTGTAATCGACGTCCGCCTGATGACCAAGCTCCTGCTGGGTCAATCCTTTGGTGGTTCTCAGGGCGCGGATGCGGCGACCAAGGAGCACGCTGTCAGGATCTTTTATTTTTTTCATAGGGACATATTTATCGGGATTTCCAGGAATGATAAACCGTATAAATGCGTTATTATCCATTGACAACCTTTATATGTAAGGTATATGGGTAATGACCGCCGCAAATATGTGGCGTCTTCATCCCCCGTTAATAGCATCGACAGCCAGGATTGATTGTGTAAGTCATACAATAAGTTATACAGACATAGCATCAGTCATTTGAACCCTTAACCCAAAAACGTGAGGGTGCCATGGGCGGATCATCACAAACCTCGTGTCTCGAAAAGAGTACGGGGTTTTAAAGAGAGATTCTATGAAGCTATTAGTTATATTGATCTCAAGTGTAGTAACGTTTGGATGCGCACATAACCAGATGCGATTCAATCTTGCGCCAGGATCGACACAAGACGATTATAACAAGGCAAGAATAGAATGCGGTGACAGCCCATCAGGAGGCTATTTTCTGTTCGGGCCGCTGATCATCTTGGCCCCCGTGGTTGCGGCTGTCGAAAGCGTCAAGTTTGCAAAAAGGCATGAATTACAAGATTGTCTGGAGGGTAAGGGATACAGGTGTATTGAGAATTGCGCTCATGTGTCCCAATATCTGGAGCGTGAGAAACAGGGACAACTGTCGCTGGAAAAACAAGATCTGGAACGACAGAAGGCGCTTGACATCGAGCGCGAGCAGTTGGCTGCGGAACGCCGCAAGGTTGACGCGGAGAAGCTACAGATGGAATCCCTGAAGCGAGATCAGCAAAAACCGTCTCCTCCTGCCGAGAATGAAACAAAAGAAATCGTTATGGGGCCGAGGCCATCAGCCTCATCAGCCAACGAGATTAAGAGGGACGGGCTGTTCATCGCCTATGAAAATGGGACGGTATTGGACACGAGTACAAACCTGATGTGGGCGGCGAAGGACAGCGGGAGCGACATAAATTGGGCGGAGAAGGACAGCTGGCGTAACATAAACTGGGCGAACGCCAAGAGCTATAGCCAGAATTACCATGGGGGCGGTTATACGGACTGGCGAATGCCGACGCTGAATGAGCTGGCGGGGTTGTATGCAAGTGGTGCCCATAACGATAAAATAAAGATAACCGGTTTTGTATGGACCTCGGAGACCCGCGGTTCCGACGCCGTCCTCTTCAGTTTCTTTGATGGCAAGCGGGACTGGAGTCCCCAGCCAGACGACTACGGCCGCCGGGCGCTCCCGGTGCGTTCTGGCAAGTACTTGGTTACAAGGAGTGCGGAAAAGCAATCTCAGCCGCCCTTGGGAAATACCAAACTTTCTGTGGATGCAGACCAACGTAACAAAGGAATAAAGGGGATTGTTTTGATGAATGGGAAAGTCATTGAGGGGCAAATACTTAGGTTGGATCCTGACACCGTAAAGATTCGCACAAAAGATGGGAAAGATTTATCATATGATTTTAAGAAAGAAGTCAAAAGGTTTATTACTGAATGAAAAAGTTAGACTGGGAGGAAGTTCTTATGAATAGTTTTATCCAAACCAGAGGAATTGGAAAGCTGCTTTTTCCCATATTACTGCTCATCTTTTTCTCCATGTATGCTTGTGGTGGAGGCGGCGGTGGTGGTAGTTCTGCTGCCCCTGATCAAGACACTACAACGGGGATACCATCAATATCAAACATACAATATTCACCCCGGACCGCAACACAAAATCAAGGTGGTGGAGTCGTAACAGTTACGGGCACGATAGACTTTGTTGATCGAGAAGGAGATTTAGCAACATTAACAATCAATGTATATAATGCCCAAGGTGTCCTTGTTGCTACTGGAACTCCTTCTCTCCAGAACGTATCAGGTAGAACATCAGGAATTATTCAAATTCAACAAGATGTCAATACCGCCAACATCGTGGATTACACAGTCGATATTTATGTTACTGATACTGATGGGAACATTTCAAATAAATTAACAGCCACTTTTAGTGTTACAGCCTCACAATCTGATTCATCAGTTGCTAAGTATGCGGGAACATACACTGCATACGCCAATTTCCCTGGCTCGGTACCTATTCCAATGTATTTCACAATAGATCAAGCTGGCGAAATAACAGGAACCTTTGTCGTTGAGGGGCATACAAATCCACTTGAAGGGACAGTTTCATCTACGGGATCATTCTCATTAACTCTAGCACCTGGTCTAGGTGCTAATTACGTGGTTGGAATTATTGATTATTCAACTGGAACTATTATAGGTACTATCAAAAACTCTTATAATACAAGATTCGGAACAGTTTCTGGGTGGAAAACTTAAAAGCATCTCCACAATTTTGTTCGTATTTGCTCTTCTTTACGGGCTGGGCCTTACAAACCAATACATTCGTATATGGGTCGGAAGCGGCTTTTACGCTTTTGTGGCTGTACTGGGGTTGGGGCTTTTTCTCCGATTGGCCTATGCCGCATAAAGAATCTCCCTTGGTCTTGCTTGGGGTTATTTATTACATGGCGTGGTGCGGCGTTGTTATATTTCTAGCTGCGAAGGCCCATAAAAGTGCAGAAAGATATGCATGCGCTCACTTTTAATCCACTGTCTAGGGGGGAAGAGTTATGGATGATGACCTAACCAGTAAAACGGACGCAGAACTTGCGCGGATGCAGGAAAGAAATCTCCCAACGGAAGAGCCGGCCATCCTTTCTCGGCAAGAACTACAAAAGCGCCTCATCGAAATACAGCATAAGTTTAACAGAGAGTTGATAAAAGAGCAGCACGAACTAAACAAGGCCATTTTAAAAAAGCAGTTGAGCCTCGCCAAAGTATCGATTATTTGTGCATTTTTGGGGGTCATCGTTGGGGCTACCCTGCAATCATATTTACCGATATTGCTATCACGGGACAGACCAGTAGCCCAAAAAGTATCATTAGAACAATCATTTCCGCCCACCACCGAAACCATTCAAAAGGGGTCCGTAAAGCGTCAAGTTCTAAAAAGCAACGAGCTATCTGCGACCAAAGAAAAAGACGACTCAGTTTCATCAAAATCACCTCCACGGAAATAGTTCACTGATCCCTGGGGAGAATAAATCCTTACTCGACCTGATTGCTTCTTCTCCCGCCCCCGTAAAAGAGGTAAAAGGGATCTTTCTCCCTTTCCTTCTGGGCGTAGCTCTCATAATCATCAGGCTGCTGCGTGCTAGGACCCCTGTTGAGCCAGGGCTTCGTTGCCAGAAGGGAATGGACAAGGCACCCCAATGCGAAGACCGGCGGGCTGTCGTCCTCGGTGAATCTCTGGGCTGCATCCGCTGGAAAGTTATTGATCGCGTTACGAAGTAGATTACAGTCCCCCAGGGCGATCATTTTGCTCCTCAAGGCCTCTTTCAGTCCCAGCGAGTAAAGCTCAAAATATTCCCCGCTTTTCTTGAAGTCGATCGGCTCCTTGAAATACACTCCTTCCGGTTCGTCCGGTGAGTCTTTCTTAATCTGCTCGTTGGAGCGGTTGACAAGCGAGGGAAATGAGTGAATCCCCCACCAGAGCCGGTCGTGACGGTCACTCAAAAGAAGCCCGTATTTCTCCCGTAAAGTTAGACACTTTGACAATATCCCGTCCACGTCAGCATCCTCTGCCTCCTCCAGGCACTTAAACAAAGGCTTTTCCCCTTCCATCTTCACACCGACAACCAGGGCATACCCCGGATGACCAACCTTTCCCGGCCATGCAACCGCCCCGTCAAGATGAACATACTCCTCTTTCGTCTCGATGTGGCGATATCGTAGCTGGCCCGGCTGCTCTTGATGGCCGATATTCAACGAATCCAGGTGATGATCATGGACGGGGTCCGAGGGTTTGAAGATTTCGATGACGCATTTCACTTTTCCCATGGCATGTTCTCCTTTTAAGATAAGTCCAGACCGGAAAAGAATCCGCCCGAATGGAAAGTCAGGCACAATGCGTCCGCCCGGTCCGGCGATCGCTTCAGAAGCTCCCGCATCGTGGCCTTTTGCATGATCCTGATCTTTCCCCGATGGACCTCATAGGTAGGCGTCTGGAGCTCTTCAATCAACAGTTCGTCCGGGGGAAGCATGGCCCCCGGATCCGTTCTTAACCACTCCCGACAGGCCCACCACAACTGATCCCGCAAAATCTGAAATTCGCCTTGCTCGGTCTTCTGGGTTGGAGATGAGGCGACCTTGACTGCAACGGAAGTGCAACCCTGCCGTTGCATGGCGGGAGCGACCCCGGCCCCAACCCCCGTGGCGTCGACATTGACCGAGGAAACCCTCCTGCCCTGACATTCAGCAGCGGCTCGATCTGCGGTCTCCGGGGTGCCAATGCCGGACCATGGTATCAGCCTTTCCACAAACCCGCCATACCGGAAGCACAGGACGTTGCTATCCGTCCCGAACTCCCCGACATCCAGGCCGGCTATGGCGTAGGTACCTGCCGGAGGAATCTCCCCGTGTTGCGAGACATAAACATCCCAGCGGGACCTTGCCGCAGCGATCCACTCTCGGTTGATCAACTGTTGGCTCCCCTGTGCGGGATATTCGCCGAGGGTCATATACGAAAACGCCGGGTCCATGACCTTGTAGAATCCCGGCCGCAGCGGCGGGTATTCTTCTCCGCTCTGGCTCCTCGCTGTTACCCCGACCAAGAAGGCAGGGAGTTCAAAGCATGACCCGTCGATCTTCTCCCCGGTGACCAAGGGACGACACCATTGGTTGATTCGGCGGATGGTGGTCTCCCTGGTCACGGCGCCGGGGATCTGATCTTCCCCCGTGGTGACGTTCGGATGGCTGAAAGCCGACAGTTTGACAACGTTCGCCCTTCCGTCCCTTTCCATCCGGTGGACCTCGCCGGATTGATGCCTCGGGTTGAACATGACCAGAAGACGGGCATGGCCCCCGGACATGCACGATTCGATGCCGCGATAAACATCATCCGGGACAGCATCACCTTCGTCCACGATGAACAGGAGATGAGGGGCATGTTTTCCGCTGAATTTCGCCTCCCTTTGTGCCTCTGTGCCTGATGCCGGGATCGTCACACCCGAGACAAAGGACCTTGCAGATCGCCCTATAAAAAGGCTTCTGATGCTATCTGACGCAAACAGCTTCGGATGCTTCTCGACAGCGTTTCCAATTTCGCCCCACAAGAGTTTTTTGAGGTTGCTTTCCGGGGGGGCTGCGGAAGTATAGACCTGGCTATCAGGAAAGGTCTTGTAGAACCATATCGCGATTCGGGCCGCAGCATGGGTCTTGCCAGTCGCGTTGGCACTTCTGGCCACGGTGATCGGATAATCCCGGACGGACTCCATCAGGGTCTTGACCTCTTCTGTGAAGGTACCGCCCAGGACATTCCGCCCGAATCCGACCGGATCGTCCTGGTAATCTTGAAAGTCCGTCTCAAGGCCAAACTGCCGCTCAATTGATCGAAACAGATCCTCGTAGAGCCCGTCTCTCCTTGAGTCGCTGGACGACCCGCTCTCGAACATCCTTGCTCGCCTCCCCGATAGCCGTCAGCACTTCCCTCTGGAAATCCGCAACGGCTTCAAGATCATAAAGGGTCTTGAAGATTTCCAGTTGCAGGGATAACTGGCCCCGGATCTCGGCCATCGCCCGCAGCGCGAGCTCCCGGGGGTCTTTGAATTTGAGCTCCATGACCTCTTCTTCTTTCCCCTTGACCCGGACCTTCTTGACCTGTGATTCCAGCACCTGGAGGGCTCCCTTATCTCCCCGATTCCACGCCATGAGAAGATCGAGAAGCTCGTTGGCGTAGGAGTTGATCTTCTGAAGCTGATCAACGGCGTTCAGGTTCTGGTCCACAACATGGTGGGCAGTTTCAAGGGCTACGGACTTGACGACAGCAATGTTCAGCTCTTTTCGGGCCTGACTGATGGCCCCCTCGGTCACGCCGAAAACTTTAGAACATTCTTTACCTGATTTGCCGGAGCGAAGCATCCGGCTTAATTGCAACTTATTGATTTTGCCGTTTCCCATTTGCTAAAGTCTCGCTTAATTTTTCTAAATTCTATAGTTGGTCCAGTGCACGCCTTGATGTCCGCCTTAAAGGCTGTTATGGTTCAAAGAACCAATTTTATGGAGGCTTCCATGACGATGTATGAAATCTTCACCGTGTCCACGTCAGCCGTTGCTCTCATTGTTTCTATCGGTTCCATTATCTATACTGCCAGAAGCGGCAGAAGGGCACTTGCCGTCCTCGCTGCAACCATCTGTGCCAGTGGCCTTTACGGAGCCGACGAAAAAACGGCGGTACGCCAAGTTGAACAACATGCGAAGGCCCTCAAAGATGTAGTGAAAAGGCTTTGACCACGCTGCTGGAGCGGGTTGTGAGGCAGGGAATCGGCGCTCAAGGATTCTCTCCATTTCGTATTCAAAAGAACGCTTTGTGCCCGTCTCTGATAGAGATAACTGAAATGCCTTCTCGCACAGATTCGGCTTCATCTTTAGTCGTTTAAGCCTCTCAAGAGACGACTCGACCCGTTCAGCAAACATGACCTGTCGGAGGTATTCCGCTCCCCGGATTGCTACAATCTCCTGATCTTCTCCCAGTTCCTTCAGCTCGCGCATATATTCAGTAACGGTCTTTTCCATATTGTCCTCTCTTTCATGCGTCTCTATTTTTCCGGCAAGCCGCGGGGGTGGATCTCATCATCAAGCCAAATCCGCCCGTTCCCGTGTCGGCGGCCGCCTATCATCATTGAAGTCCCGGAAGGTCTGTGTTGTCGCATCGAACAGCAGCTTGACGATTCCCGTCGGCCCGTTCCGGTGCTTAGCGATGTTGATTTCAGCCGTGCCTTGCGCCTCGTCCCGGTAAATGAAGGCGATAACGTCGGCGTCCTGTTCGATCGCCCCGGATTCCCGCAGGTCTGAAAGAAGTGGACGCTTGTCCATCCTGTCTTCGATCTTTCGATTCAACTGAGACAGCCCAATCACCGGGATGTTCAATTCACGGGCAATCCCCTTCAAGGTCCTGCTAATCTCCGCCACTTCCCTTTCCCTCGTCTCATATCGTCCGTTCGCTTTCATCAACTGCATGTAATCGACAATGAGCAGCCCGATTCCATGCTCTGCTTTGACGCGTCGTGACGTCGCCCGAAGCTCTGCCGGTGTCACGTCGGCCCCGTCGTCAATGAGTAGGGGTATCGATCCAATGGCTTCCGCTGCCCGGGCAAGCGACGCCCAGGAGGATCCGAAGATGGACCCGCGCCTAAGTTGATGGGAATCAATCCCGGTTGCCCCGGAAAGCATACGGACCATGAGCATTTCCGCCGGCATTTCCGCTGAATGGAAGAAGACAGGCGTTCCGTCCTGGGCAACATGGTGGGCAATGCCGATAGCAAGGGCTGTTTTTCCCATCCCCGGACGGGCGGCTATGATGAACAGCTCTCCCGCCTGCAGCCCGAGCGTCAGTTCGTCCAGTTTTCGCAGTCCCGTTGAAAGCCCTGTCAGAGCGTCGCCACGCTTGCTCCGTTCCTCGATCGTGGAGAATGTCTGTTTGGCGATCTCGCGGGCGGTCTGAATGCGCCGCTTCCTCCCGGTCATTGAAAGCGACAGAATGACCTGCTGGGCTTCACCGATCGCCTCTTCCGTGCTTTTTTCGGGGGAGTACGCAGCATCGAGCATCTTTGACGCCGAGCCGATGAGGGACCGCTTGACGGCCTTCTCCTTGATGATCTTGGCGTAATAGGCGATGTTGGCCGCCGAGGCGACATTGTCCACCAGCAAGGCGAGATAGGCTGTGCCTCCGATCTGTTCCAGACTGCCTTGATCCTTCAGGGCATTGCTCAGGGTGATAAGGTCCGCTGGTTCGTTCCGGTCCGACATGGCAATGATGGCCGAATATATCTTCCGGTGGGCGTCGCTGTAGAAGTCCGCCGCCTCAATGATCTCAAGGACGGCGCTCAGGGAAAGATTCTCATGTAGGATGGCCCCCAGGACGGACCTTTCTGCGTCAAGGTTATGGGGAGGGATACGGTGAGAAGAAAGGTCAACGTCGCTCATGCTCGCGCCTCTATTTCCCGTTGACAATGAATGCAGCCATTGCCGTATAGATCATTTTTAACAACCAGCTCCCGGCCACAACGGGGACACTTGAGGGGAGGGGAGGGGGGTGAAGAAAAAGGTGAGGCCGGCGGGCGGCAGACCTTCATTTTCATCTGAAGTTGATCGAATTGCTTCCGCATCTTCGCCGTCGAAAGGATGTTGTTTTGCCAGAACGGATCCGCCTGACACCACTCAACCACGGCCCGGATGTCTTCAGGGGTCCGTTTGTCAATCCGGATCATTCGGTCAACGTCCTTCGCCCAGGTCTGGATATTCGGTTTTTTCTGGTTCGGGTTCCTGGAGAGGATTTTTCCAAGAAGGAGCTCTGATAGTCGGATCTCGATAGAGTCCGACAAGAAGGTTTTTATTGTGGTGATTGTTATTAATTGCCCCTGTGCGACAGAAGGTCTGCCCTTGTCCTTGCCCTTGTAACTTTCTGCACGCTGATAAGGGTCATAGTTTACTATGGAAATTAACAACCCGACGTATGCCCTTGTGAGGTCGGAAGGTCTGCCCCTGTGCGTCAACGTCCCGTCAATCAAGGGTTTCACGGTGATCATGGCCTCTGATTGCAGCCACGAAAGCATTATCCTGATTTCCTTTACGGTGGGCTGGATGATCGATTTATTGAAACAATAAGACAGGGCGCCGGCAATGGCTGAATAGGTCGTGATCATCTGTCCGCGCAGCAGGACATGACCCTTGATGGTATAGCCGTCATCGTGGTTTGCGTTGCCGACCAACCAGAAAAATAGGCGGAAACATTGCGGATGTTTTTTCCATATTGCGGATTGAAAGATTGTGCGCGCCATCAGAAAGCAGCCGCCGGGGATCTGATCCGTCATCGTTTCGGCCCCCCTGGCAACTGATAGGCCCGGCAATCATCAAACCGCGTGGCCAGAAGGCAAGAGATTTCTGCCTCTGGCAAAGGCCCGAGCTGGACTTGTCCCTTTTCGTCGGCCAGCTCAGCAAGCAGTAGAAAGATGTTGGCCGCCGCTGGGTTTTTTCGGAACAAGCGGTCATAGTGGCGCTGGAATTTTCGGTTCGGCTTGAACATGATCCATTCCTCAATCCCGGTGGAAAAGCCGCCGAATCCATCCCATGTGGCCGGGGTTCAGGACTCTGAAAAGGGCACGCTCAAGCGTCGCCTGGTCGCTGTCCGTTTCTGCGTTCAGGAGGATCGCTTTCAAAAATCCCGTCGGGGAAAATTCCAGTTGTGCCGTGATGGTTCCTTTTGCCTGATTCCGTGTTTCCGGTCTGATTTCTTCCATGTCGTTGAAATCCTTTCTGATGATCATGTGACGGATTCCGCCTCTGCTCGAATCTCGATATGGCCGCGATGATTCGCGCCTGGTGGTCTCCCATCACTTCCCCATCGCCTCCGGGTTGCTTCTCCGGTTCTTTCTGATCATTGCTCATCAATCGAAACTGACCCGGCGGCCTTCCATGAAGGAAAGCACGTCCTGCAGCTTGTAGCGGATGGTCCGCTTGGAGACCTTGAGATACGGCAACCCCCGGCGTAGGTGTCGCTCGTTCCGAAGGGTGCTGACCGCCCGTCCCGTGACTGCCGCCACTTCCATTTCGTTCAAATAAGGTTTCTTGAGGAGTTCTCCTGTGTTTGTGCCTTCCATGATGTTCACCTCCGTTGAATTTTGACGGGAGTGAAAACTGAAAACTCCCGCGCCATTGTGTGACGTGGGAGTGAGTATGGGTAAATATTTTAGTAATATCAAATGGTAAGGCATCGGTTTGCCTGTCAAGCCAGTGCCTTACCTGTCAAACCGGTGATTTACCTTTAAGGAGAGAACGGGCTATTTTGTTTATTCTATCTGTTGACAGACAGCCGCCATGGATGGGATCGTGAGTGGCTTTTTTCGCTCTTTCTAAAAAATTTTCTCTTAATTTTTTGTCTTTCCGAAAGACAGATAACGACGATTCTATCCCCATATCAGCAAGGACCCTTGCTATGGCCGTGTTGTTTGCTCTACCCTTTTCCTTCATGGCATTTGCACCAGGCATTTGTGATTCTTTCTTTACCAAGACTTCATCATGCACGCCCATGAGCATATAAACTTTTTTACTGATCAAATTACATATTGCCTCGACTTCTTGGAAAAGATCATTTGTGATCTCGTCAATACCAATATCTCGAAGGAATTCGTACAATTTATCGCAATAATACTGCATAGCAAGGAACGAGCACAAATTATTTACGTCATATTCGGGGCAATATAGAGAAAATATTCTCTCTGGATCGAAGTGAATTGGCTGGGGAAAATATCTACATCCCATACAATATTTTTTGCAATCTTTGGAGTCAGGTTTTTTTGTCGGTGAGATTATCTTGCAACAATCGAGGATGATCCAGTCCAACATATAACGTTTTTCCCATTTCCACATCAGCCTAAGATCCGTTCCGGACTCATATCCGTCATGGCCTACACCACTTTCAAAGGCTACTTCCGGTGTTTCAGTTTTCGATTTTTTCCCCATCACCTTTCCCTCTCTTCCATCCCCCTTTTCGATCCGGGAAAGCGGGGGAGGGGTCCCCCCCGCTTGTCGGCCCGCGAAGCCTATCCCCGGTTTCAATCCTCACCCCTCCAGCAGCCTCAGATATTCCTTTGACGATTCGTAACAGACCCCGGCGATGAAGTTGATAAACGGCCCGTCATCGCCCTTGTGGGTCTTGTTCAGTGTGTCGAGATATTCACGCCGAAGGATCGGGGGGATGATCGCCACGGGGTAGCCCGCCTGCAGCAATGCAAGATTCATCAGCAGCCGCGCCGCCCGGCCGTTGCCGTCGATGAAAGGGTGAATGGTCACAAGCTCCCTATGGACGATCGCGGCAAATTCTACCGGGTGCCGCTTCACCCTGGTTGCTGGCAATCCGGCAATAAACGACTCCATCAAATCTGGTATCCGGTCCGGCGCCGGCGGAATGAAATCCGTCCCGGTGATGATGACCCGTTGCTTTCGATACTTCCCCGCCCGCTTCGCGTCGATCCGGTAGTAGAATAGACGGTGAAGCTCCTTGACGTTCGCCTCTGTGATGTCCTGATTCTTTGTCAGACGGAAGAGAAGATCATACGCTTCCGAATGGCCCAAGGCTTCCAGGTGATCCCGGACGGGCTTCCCGCCGATGGTGATCCCGTCCTCGATGACGATCTTCGTTTCCGTTTCGGTCAACGAGTTCCCTTCCAGGGCGTTGCTTGAATAGGTCGTGCCGATTCGGAAATACTCCCGGACCTGTTTGAGCGTGTGCGCGTCAAGGGGTCTGTGCGTGTCAATCTTTAACCTCAGAGCGTCGATCTTCTTCAATACGGGTGTTGTCATGTCTTCCGATCTCCTATGCTGTGGCGGTCTCGTTTTTACTGTCATCTGCCTTCGACGCCTGTTCGATGATGTTTCCCGCCAACGTTGAAGCCTTTCTTAAGGTATCGTCTCTTAAGTGTGCGTATCTTTGTGTCATTATTGGTGACTTGTGTGTAAGAAGTTTTTGAAGCGTGTACATATCGACTTCCCCGGAAGACGCCAGCATTGAAGCGAAGGCATGACGCAAACCGTGAAGTGTTCGGAAGTCTGTCCCGATCCCCGCCGCCTCTTTGATCAAATTAACTCTTCGATGGATGTCCTTGAACGGTTCACCGTCGCACCGGGTAAAGACATGATCCGCCGTTTCGGGGTGATTTTTGAGAACGTCCCGCGCCTGGTCGTTCAGAGGTATTTTCTGACTGACGCCGCCTTTTGGATCGCGGATCGTGATGAATCCCCGGTCGAAATCAATGTCGGCCCATTTCAGCTTGAAAAGCTCACCGCGCCTCATCCCGGTAAACAAGGCCATGCGCATGATGTTTGCCGCCTCGATGTCTGTTGATTCGGCTATGGCTTTCAAAAGGTTTTTTAATTGACCCGGCGTCAAGTCCTCTGTCGTGCGGTTATCCACCTTCACGGCCTCTAAGGAGAAAGGCAATTCCCGGCAAAGTTGCCTTTTCGCCCCGAAATGGATGATCCGTTTCAGTAGCCCCAGGACGTGCCGAACGGTCTGAGGTTTCAGCGTTTTGGAGAGGTTGACGCGCAACCGGTCAACGTCAAGTCGGATGATGTCATGGGGCTCCTTGCCCCCCAGGGAAGGCTTTATGTGTTTCCCGAAACGGCTCTTATCGACCTTTATTGCTTTGGATTCCGGCTTATTTTTTTCGTATTCATCCCAAAGGAGGGAAAGTGTCCACTTTCCAGCCTTTGCCGCCTTTTCCGCCTCGCGCTTTTCCTTCCGGGATTGGCGCCGCCCCTCGATCCGGTCCGCCCGGACCCTTGCAGCCTTCGCCGGTGTCATATCGTCGGCATACTGACGGCCTGCTTTTTCTTCATAGACTTTTCCGGCTTTCTTGAAAACGATGTAGAAAACCCGTTCCGTTCCCTTGCCGCCGATCCTAACCGCTTCACGGTAAAACACGCCTGGATATTCCGTCTTGACTCGCTTCATGATTCCCCCTATAATCGCGCCCCAGGTTGGAAAAAAGGTGGAAATAAATAACACGCAAACAGTAATTATTGTTCATGATATTTGTTATAAGGTTGGAAAGTCGGCCATGCAGGAGGCAAATTTAATGTTCCAAACCACCCAAAAGCCGGAGGTTCATAATTCCAACCCTATTTCCAACCTTCAAGATCAATATACGGGTATTTTAAAGTATGTCAAGAAAAAAGATGGAACGTAAAACCATTGAAATTCAATGAATTAAAAAACGAAAAGGTAAATCATGGTAAAATGGCTGTCCCGGCCTGTCACGCCGGAGGCCGTGGGTTCAAGTCCCATCGACCCCGCCAATCGCTGAAGGGGGTTGACCAACCATGGTTAACCCCCTTCTTGTTGTTATGGAACAGCAAGCCATGAAACCCATATAGAGAATGATCGAAACGGTTGAAAAATTGATAACGCATTTAAAAGCATCTTCAAATCGGATCGCGGCCCTCTTGTCCGGCCTTCTTCTGTTTCTCTGTTTTCCGAGGTTTGGAAGCGGGGTTCTGTCCTGGGTTGCGCTGATTCCCCTTTTTTATGCGCTGCGGGCTGCAAAACCCTGGGAGGGTTTTAAAACCGGTTTTCTTACGGGTCTGGTTGCGCACATCGGGATCCTATACTGGATTTCCAATGTCGTCGTTCAATATGGCCAGCTTCCCGTTTACATGGGGATCATGGCCATGCTGCTGCTTGCCGCATACCTGAGCCTCTATACGGCCTGTTTTGCGGTGGGCGTCGTCGCTCTCCGGAGAAGAGGAGGAGCCCTCTTTTTCTCGGCCCCGCTGTTGTGGACCATCCTTGAATTTGCCCGTTCTCATCTCCTCACCGGCTTTCCCTGGGAAAATCTGGCCTATTCCCAATACCTCTACGAAAACATCATCCAGATCGCCGATTTAACTGGTATCTATGGAATATCATTCGCGATCGTTATGGTCAACGCGGTTCTTTACAATCTGCTGACGCTCCGATTCCGGACAAGGTATCTGCCGGCGGAGATCGCGATAGCGTTCGCCATGATCGCGGCCATCTATGGCTATGGCCATTTTCGCGCGGCTGAAATCCTGGAAACTGTTCAGAAGAAGAGTTCCGTCGAAGTGGCGCTCGTTCAGGGGAATATCGATCAGAACATCAAATGGAACGATCGCTACCAGTTGCAAACGCTGAATATCTATCGTTCCCTATCGCTTGGTTCCATCCCTGCGGAAGGGGGACTGATCGTCTGGCCGGAAACGGCAGCGCCTTTCTACTTTGAGGGCCCCGGTCCGCTGCGGGCGGTCATCGTCGATGCCGTCCAGGCGTCCGGCCGACGGCTTCTCTTCGGCAGTCCGAGTTATGATGAGGCTGGCGGAAAGGTCTCCTATTCGAACAGCGCCTACATGCTCCGACAGGACGGGACTGTTGCGGGCCGATATGACAAGGTGCATCTGGTGCCTTACGGTGAATATGTGCCGCTGAGACAACTCTTTCCGTTCATCGGCAAGCTCGTCGTCGGCGTAGGCGACTTCCGGCCGGGAACGGGATTCAATCCGATCGAGAGCGATGGACGCCGCATCGGCGTCCTGATCTGCTATGAAGCGATCTTTCCGGAATCCGCAAGAGATTACAAGCAGAAGAATGCCGATCTGCTCGTGAACATCACGAACGACGCCTGGTTCGGGAAATCCTCGGCGCCGTTTCAGCATCTCTCCATGACGGTTTTCCGGGCGGTCGAAAACCGCCTTTACCTTGTCCGGGCAGCCAATACCGGGATCAGCGCCATCATCGATCCGACGGGGAAAATCCTCTCCCAAACGGACCTCTTTGAAAGAACCGTTCTGAAGGGTGAGGTGAAATACATTGACGTAAAGACCTTTTATGCGGCATATGGTGACCTATTCGTTTACTTATGCGGAATCGTGATGATCCCGTATTATTTTATTCTGCAAAGGAGAAGGAAAAATGCTGGAAGGAATTCATGACACCCTGATCGATCTGGCCCGGAGAATCGAACATCTCGGGGTCTGTCTTTGACATCCCTGAAAAAGAATTGCGTATCCGGGAGCTGGACAAGGAATCCCTGC
>Ga0315286_10001592_pt1 | contig 20570 bp, 13 predicted proteins | sample YL17G10_0_MG_FD_205038 | JGI IMG/M metagenome (GOLD analysis project Ga0315286, IMG submission 205038) | Sediment microbial communities from Yellowstone Lake, YNP, Wyoming, USA - YL17G10_0 | ecosystem: Environmental > Aquatic > Freshwater > Lake > Sediment | place: USA: Wyoming | collected... | reverse complement strand
GCGGACAAATCGATATCGGCCACGAGCCTGAAATGCTGGTCGCAGAGGATACTCGCTTTGCCCAACAGGATCAATTGGTCGGCCGTATCGACGCGATAGGGGTTTTCCGCCGTTCCCCGTCCTTCCAGCCAGTGAACGTCAGGCGCAGGGATGATCTGCCCAGCCGTTCCCTCCCAAGCCAATCGGGGATAATCGTGGTCGGCATCCAAGACCCAGTTCGGATCGTTGGCAAGGCCGTTGAGGCCGAGCATGTCGGGGTCCTTCATCTCGGCTGTGGTCAAGCCCACTCCGCCGGCACTCTTGGCTTGGCCTGAGGTCTGGGTGTCCCAAAATGAATAGGTCACACTGCCGACGTAGTTCGACCCCACCAGTCCGCCGACGTTCGACTGTCCGCTGACTGCACCGGTGCTGTAGCACTGGGTCACAGCGCCATAGTAGCCGTTGTACCCCACGAGCCCGCCGACACCCGATCCAGTGCCGGTGACGACGCCCGTGCTGTAGCACTTGGCTACAACGGCGGTCTCCTCTGAAGAATTGCCGTTCCACCCCACCAGTCCGCCGACGTTCAACTGCCCGCTGATCGCACAAGTGCTGTAGCACTGGGTCACAGCGCCGTAAGTGTTTTCCCCGACCAGCCCACCGACAGCCTCAGCGCCCCTGACCGCACCGGTGCTGTAACAACAGTGGATCAGAGCACCTGAGTTCATCCCCACCAACCCGCCGACGTACCAAGAACCGGTTACGTTGACATCCACTACTCCCAAGTCGCTCACCCGGGCCCCCCCTCCCAATTGACCAAACAGACCCACATAGTGTTTGCCCCTGATCGTTAGATGTGAGATCGTGTGGCCGTTGCCATCGAAGACGCCGGTGAACCAAGCACCTGAACTCCCCGCGATGACCGCCTTATCGAAGACCTTGCGACCGGGGAGGTTGGGGTCCAGGTCGATGTCGGCTGTCATAATGATGTGCTTGCCGTAGCCGTAATCGGCGGGAGTCTCGCCGAGCAGGATCAGATCGGCGGCCGTGGCGATCTGGTACGGATCCTGGGCCGTGCCGCTGCCCCCGCTGTATTTGGCCGTGGCGATGGAAACGATGGTCAGAAGAAATAGAGCGACTGCGACAATCCCCCGGAATCTGCGTGCGGCCGGCATTTCTCACCTCCGAATCTGAATTGATCCACCTGCTGCGAAAGAGCCGACTTCCGTGGCGTGCTCCACACTATCTCAACGTTGCCAATGTACCACAAGGCGGGCGGAGCTTCAAGAAAATCCACGTTTGCGGACCCATACGAGCGCCGCGAACCCGGCGCAACGAGTCCGCCCATACATAGATACTCGGTTTTCGCCGAATCCTGCGCGCCGGGGGGAAAAATATGGCCCGTCTGTGTCGGCTACCTGCGAGGGACGGGGTGGCCGGTTTCGCCTGGACCGACGGGGGTCTGGTCGAACTCCCGGGGGCCATAGGTGGTCACGCGCATCCGCTCCCCCACTTTCTTGTAGTGTTCCAGGGCGCTTTTCTTGTCCTTGAAATCCTGGTCGGTAAACAGCAGACTGGTCAGGCCGACCAGAATGACGTCGCCGTCTTTGAGGGTGGTCTCCCCCTCGATCTTGCGGTTGTTGATGTAGACACCGTTGCGGCTCTTCATGTCGAAGGCGAAGTACGTGTTCATAGTCGCGTCGAACCGAATCTGCAGGTGCTTCCGCGAGACCATGTTATCCAGGATTTGAATGGGCAGAGCCTCATCCCGACCGACGACGTTGGTCCGATGCCCCAGAGGGTAGTAATCCCCTTCCCGTTTGCCGCTTGTCACAATCAGAGAAGCCATCTTTCACACCCCGATCTTTGCTCGGGACCCCAAACGCGACATCTTGACTGCGCGCTGGACAGACCCTTTCAATGCCACCAGTTCGTCCCAGTAGGGCCATGTTAAAGCCTCGGCCCAACCGCGTCAAGGCCGCATTCCATTTCCCATGCTCTCCATCCCGGAGGCAAGGAACTTGGCACATCTCCTTATGGGACCTCCCACACGGAGAGCCTCTAACAGAATGAGCAACGCATGCGCACCCTCGTGTCACCCCTGCGAAACCAGGGGTCCAGGAAAGCCGCGGCGCAGATGGATTCCCGCTTTCGCGGGAATGACATGAGGCTGTAGCTCCCCGCCAGAGCGCCATTGTGTTGGAGGCTCTAAATGTTGACTTCCACGCACTTCTTGGATGGACTTCCCACACTGGCCAGCGATAGAATGTTGTGCTGGCTGTGAGTGCCCTGGAGCAACAGCAGCCGGACAACCCAAGATACACAGAGCGGATCGCCAGGGCTGGATGTGTTCGATTGAGGATGGATCGTCATGAACCTGAAGAACATCTTCGTCTATCCGAGACTCCCGGAGAACCTGAGCAAGCTGCAATCCCTCGCTTACAACCTCTGGTGCACCTGGAACTACGAGGCGATCAGCCTCTTCTACCGGATCGATGCCCAACTGTTCCGGGCCGTGAATCACAACCCAATCCTGTTCCTCGCCAGTCTGCCCGGCGAGCGGATCAGTCAACTGGCCGAGGACAAGGGCTTTCTGTTCGAACTGGAGAAGGTCTGGCGGCAGTTCCAGCAGTATATGCAATACGACGGCCAGTTCCAGGCCGGCGAAGGCGGCACTCTCAAGCCAGGCGAGACCGTCGCGTACTTCGCCATGGAGTTCGGCCTGCACGAGTGCATCCCCATTTACGGCGGCGGGCTGGGTCTGCTGTCCGGGGACTTCCTCAAGGCATCCTCCGATCTGAATCTGCCCGTGGTGGGCATCGGCCTGGTCTACAAGTACGGCTACTTCACCCAGCGGATCAATATGCAAGGCGAGCAGGAGGAGCAGTTCATCGAATTCGACAACCACCTGGTGCCCATGCACGAGTTGCGGGGCCCCGAGGGCGACAAGGCGTATATCGAGGTGCGAATTCTCGGCCAGCCCGTGAAGGTCAAGCTCTGGGGAATCGACGTCGGCAAGGTCCCGCTCGTCCTGCTCGATACGGACATCGAGGAGAACCCGCCGCACCTGAGAGACATCACGCACGAGCTTTACGTGGCCGATCGCGCCAAGCGGCTGCAACAGGAGCTGGTCCTCGGAATCGGGGGCGTGCGGGCCCTGGAGCGGCTGGGCATCGCGCCGCAGGTGTACCATATCAACGAAGGACACTCCGCGTTTCTGATCCTGGCGAGGCTGCAGAAACTGATGCACGAAAACAGGCTCAGCTTCCTGGAGGCAAAAGCCGTCATCCGCGCATCCACCGTGTTCACCACGCACACCCCGGTCATCGCGGGCAATGAGAGCTTCGACGCTGCGATGGTGAAAGAGCACATCGAAGACGATGTGCGGTCGCTGGGCCTGTCCTTCGAGGACCTGGCGTCGAACGCCTGTATCAACCACGACGACAAGACGTTCTGGCTGCCGGCCCTGGCGATTCGATTCTCAAGGTATATCAACGCGGTCTCGAAAATGCACCGGGACGTGTCGCGGCAGATGTGGACCGGTCTGTTCCCGAACACGCCGCAGATGGAGCTGCCCATCGACCACGTCACCAACGGCGTCCACAATTCGTGGTTGAGCGAACCGGTCGCGGAGCTTCTCAACCGGTACGTCGGCCCAGACTACGTCCGGTGCGAAAGCAAGCCGCAGAGGTGGGAGGGAGTGTCCACCATCGACGACGAGGAAATATGGCAGGCCCATCACCGGAACAAGCAGAGCCTCATCACGTTTGTCCGCAAGAAGCTGGCGGATGATCTGGCCGCGAGAGGATACGTCGAGTCCAAGATCCTCAAGCTGACGCGAGCGCTCAACCCGGAGTATCTGACGATCGTCTACGCCCGGCGGTTCGCCCGCTACAAACGAGCGACGCTCATCCTGCGGGACAAGAATCGGCTGGCGAAGATCCTGACCAATTCGACCAAGCCCGTGCAGCTCATCTTCGCCGGCAAGGCCCACCCGGCCGACACGCTCGGCAAGAGCATGATCAAGGAGGTCCTCGACTTCGCGAAGGACTACCAGATCGAGGACCGGGTCGTCTTTCTGGAGAACTACGATATCAACGTCGCCCGGCACCTGGCGTGGGGCGCCGACGTGTGGTTGAACAACCCGGTCCGGGAGAACGAGGCCAGCGGCACTTCCGGCATGAAGGCAGGCATGAACGGCGTGCTGAACCTGAGCGTTCTGGACGGGTGGTGGCCGGAAGGCTACAACGGCAGGAACGGATGGGCCATCCGGGGCGCCGAGTTCCACCACCAATTTGAGATGCAGGAAGCGGCCGAGGCCGAGCAGATCTACGATTTGATCGAGGACGAGATCACGGAGCTCTACTATGATCGCAATGAGGCCAGCGTGCCCGTTCGATGGGTGCAGCGGATGAAGGAGTCGATCTCCTCGATCGGCTGCCGGTTCAACATGAACCGCGTGCTCGCCGACTACATCGACAAGTTCTACTCGCCCTCGAAGGCCGTGGCGAAGGAACTCTCTGAAAACAACTATGAGTCCCTCAGGCACGCGGTCCACAGCGGACAGCAGGTCCTGGCGAATTGGGACCGGATCACCGTGACGGGCTTGTCCACAAACGTGGACAAGAGCGACGTGGTCAGGGAAGGAGAGCGGGTGGAAGTGACCTGCATGGTGGACCTCAATGGAGTGCCGCCCGGGTTGCTCGAAGTGGAGTTGTTCTACATCCTGCAGGAGCAGGACGGGCATAAGGTCATCCCGATGCGGCCGAACGATGCCAAGAAGGGCTCCGGCGAGTTTGTGTGCGCCTTTGAGATCGCCGGCCGGGGCATGCTCAGCGTGAACGCACGAATCAGGCCCGCGTCACCGATTCTTAGGGACTTGTACCCTGACCTGATGAAATGGGCCCAGTGAATACAGCACTGCTTCAGTGCTCTTAACTTCTTTTTGCATAACAATTTACGCTAATCTGCTTCCCCATCGCGTCAAGAATCGCACGCAGCCTCTTGACGGATTAAACATTTGTTTTAAACTGTCGTATGAAACGTGTGTTTCGGAAGTGGACTTTACGCATTCGACCACTTGTGGAGAAAAGAAAGAAAACAGGTGCAGGTGATGAGCAATAGATCCGTCAAAACAGACGGGAGCACGACGAACAGACGTGGGCTTACTCGCAAGATCGTGGGCTTGCTGATTGTGCTGGCGGCAGTGGCCGGCGTGGCTGCTGTGGCCCAACTGCCGGCGAAGAAACAGGAGGTCCCCGCAACCGAGGTGCCGCCCGTGAAGGTGGCGGTTCTGACGGTAGCGGCGGAACGGGAGTTTGCCGACACGTTTGAGCTGCCCGCCGTGGTTGAGCCCAACCGGGTCATCGAGGTGTCCGCGGAAGTGGACGGCCGGGTGGAGTGGATCGGACCCAAGAAAGGAACGAGTGTGCGGGCCGGCGATCCCCTGATCCGGCTCAATACGGACCTTCTGCAGGCCCAGTTCCAGATGGCCCAAGCCCAGGCCAAGAATAACCAGACCGAGTTCGATCGCATCAAAGGACTGGTCGAAAAGGGGGCCTCCCCCAGCCGGGACATGGATGCCGCCGCCACCCAACTGGCGATCAGCAACGCCCAATTGGCGGAAGCGAGCATACGCCTGGCCCGCGCCCGCATCGCCGCCCCCATGACCGGAGTGCTCAATGACGTGCCCATCGAAGAAGGCCAGTACGTGACGGTCATGCCGCAAACCACCGTGGCCCAGATCGTGGAAACGAGTGTCGTCAAAGTGGCCGCCGAAGTCCCCGAGCGGGACGTTCCATTCCTTTCCGTCGGTGCTAAGGCCGACGTTCTCGTGGAGACCAGGGGCCGCCAAACCACGCTGACCGGGGCTATCGCGTTCATCAGTCAGTTGGCCAACGCGCGGACTCGTTCCACCCGCCTGGAAATCAGGCTGCCAAACCAGGAGGGCCTCCTGCGCAGCGGGCAAATCGTACACGTCCGTCTGACCCGGCAGGTCCTCAAAGACGCCATCCTGGTCCCGCTGCTGGCGGTGATCCCGATGGAGGACGGCAAGGCCGTCTACGTGGTTGGATCCTCCCCCGCCGGCGCGGGGGCGGGCGTAGCCGAGCGTAAAGTGGTCGAGCTGGGAACGATCAAAGGCGACCGCGTCCAAATCCGCAGCGGCCTCAAGCCCGGCGACAAGCTCATCGTCGCCGGTCACCGCTTCGTCGCACCCGGTCAGAAAGTCGATATTGTGCCGGAAAGCAAGTAACTACCATGATCCTTACCGATGTTGCCATAAAGAACCGAACCACCATTGCCGTCCTGGGACTGATTATTCTCATCCTGGGCGTCTCCAGCTACCTCTCCCTGCCGCGGGAGGCCTTCCCCGACATCCCGATTCCGCACATCCTCGTGAACACGCTCTACGAGGGGGTCTCGCCGGCAGATATCGAGACAACCGTCACGATGAAGATCGAGAAGGAGCTCAACGGCATCCGCGACGTCAAGCAGATCAACTCCACCAGCGCCGAGGGCCTCTCGATGATCGACGTGGAGTTCACGCCCAAAGTGCCGACGGAGGTCGCGTTGCAGCGGGTGCGCGACCGCGTGGACCTGGCCCGAGGCGAGCTGCCTCAGGACGTGAAAGAGCCGACGATCAAGGAGATCAACCTGGCCGAGTTCCCCATCATGCAGGTCAGCATCTCCGGCGACGTCTCGCCCATGCAGCTCAAGGAAATCGCCGACAACATGCAGGATGCCATCGAGACCCTTCCCGGCGTGTTGAAGGTCGATGTGCTGGGGGCGCTGGAGCCGGAAATCCGCCTGGAGTTCGACCGCGACCGCATGGCCATGTACAACCTCGTGATTCCGGACATCCTGCAACTGATCCCGACGGAGAACGTGAACATCTCGGCCGGCGGCCTGGAAACCAAAGGCATGAAGTTCAACGTCCGGATTCCCGCCGAGCTCGTTTCGGCCGAAGAAGTGGACCATCTGCTGATCGCGTCCCGCGACGGCAAACCGATCTACCTGGCGGATGTCGCCACGGTGCGCGATGCCTTCAAGGACCGCGAGAGCTACTCCCGCTTCGACGGCCTGGAAAACGTCACCCTGAGCATCCAAAAGCGCGCCGGCGCGAATGTGGTGAAGGTCTCCGACAGCGTCAAGGCCGTCATCGCCGAGGCACAGAAGCGGCTGCCGGGCACCGTGAAATTCGATCTGGTCTACGACCTGTCGAAGAACATTCGCGACCAGGTCGCCGACCTGGAGAACAACATCATGGCCGCCCTGATCCTCGTCGTGGGCATTCTGCTGATCTTCATGGGCTTGCGGACGAGCATGATCGTGGCGACGATCATTCCGCTGAGCCTGCTGATCACCTTCTTCCTGATCCAGGCGTTGGGCTATACGCTGAACATGATCGTGCTGTTCAGTCTCGTGCTGGTTCTCGGTATGTTGGTGGATAACGCCATCGTGATCGTGGAGAACATCTATCGGCACATGCAGCTCGGTTATCGCCCGACCGAGGCGGCGATCCTCGGCGCCCGGGAGGTCGCCTGGCCCGTGACGACCTCGACCCTCACGACCGTGGGTGCCTTTTTGCCCATGATGTTCTGGCCGGGGATCATGGGCGATTTCATGAAGTACCTGCCGATCACGCTGAGCATCGGCTTGATCGCTTCCTTGTTCGTATCCCTCGTGTTCAACCCCGTCATTTCCTCGATGTCGGCCGGCCGCGGCCCGAAGGCCCGTCAGCACGATCACTGGTTCATCCGGGGCTACCGCCGCTTCCAGCAACTCGGCCTGGACAACCCCGGCATGACGCTGTTCCTATCGATTTGTCTCTTGGTGGGCCTGGTCATGCTCTATGGCAAGATCGGCAAGGGGACCCAGTTCTTCCCTGAGGGCGACCCGGAGCGGGCGGTGATCAGCGTGCGGACGCCGCAGGGAACCAATATCCGCGAGACCGACCGGATCGTCCGGCTGATCGAAGACCGCATCAAGCCGTTCCAGCCGTGGATCAAGCACACGGTCACGAACGTCGGCTCGGCCGGCGGCGTTATGACCCTGACCAGCAGTGCCGGCGGCCCGCACTTGGCGAACGTCACGCTGGTCTTCCATGATTACGCGATACGCGAGCGGCCCTCCATGGAGATCATCGCCGGCGCTCGTCAAGCCATCGCCGATATCGCCGGGGCCGAGATCAAGGTGGAGAGAGAGAAGGAGGGCCCGCCCACCGGCGCCCCGGTGACGGTTCGCATCAGCGGTGAGAGCTTCCGGTCGCTCGAGCAGTACAGCGAGCGGGCAAAACGAATGATTGAGGACGTGCCGAACCTGGTCAACCTGCGCAGCGACCTGGAGGCCACGCGGCCCGAGCTGGCCTTCACCGTGGATCGCCGCCGGGCCATGCTCCTGGGGGTCAATACGGCCACCGTGGGCAACTTCCTCAAGATGGCGATCTTCGGCACCAAGGTCGGCACCTATCGCCAGTTCAATGACGAATATGACATCACGGTCCGTCTGCCTCTGGCCGACCGGGTGAACATCGACGATCTGTACCGGATCCAGATTCCCAATGTGGGGGGCGAAGCCGTGCCGCTCAGCTCCCTCGGCCGCTTTGAGTATCAGGGCGGTTTCGGCACGATCAACCGCGTCAACCAGAAACGCGTCGTCACCCTCACGGCCGATACGGAAGGCCGTCTCAGCTCTTACGTACTGGCCGACGTCCAAAAGCGTTTGCACCTGCTGGGCGATCCCCGCCTGACGCAGAAGGATATACGCGATTGGGACGCGCTACGCACGACCCTCCTGACGGCACAGGCAGGATCAGGGTCGGACATGGCCGCGAGCATCTGGAGTGCCCTGCCCAAGAAGAGTAGCGCGGCGTTGGCCGAGGCCCTGTCGGGAAAGCCCTCGGGTGAAAAGGAAAAGACGAAGATCCTCTCCTTGCTCAACGAAGCCATCATGAATCCGTACCTGTGCCAACCCGAGCATCTCAAGAACGTGGCTCCGGCCGGGCCGGCGGAGAGTCTGTTGAAGCAAAACCCGGAAGATCTCAGCCGCGAGCAACGGCAATTCCTCAATCGCCAGGCGCTGGTCTCGGTTTTTCCGAACATCATTGCACCCGGTGTCCGCCTGGAATTGCCGGCCGGCTATGATATCCGCTATGTCGGCGAGAAAGAACAGGAGGAGGAGTCCCAGGCGTTCTTGAGCAAGGCGTTCGTGATCGCCCTGCTGATCATCCTTCTGATCCTGGTCATTCAGTTCAACTCCCTGCTGGTGCCGTTCGTCATCATGACGACCGTGATTCTCTCGCTGATCGGGGCCTTGCTGGGACTGCTGGTCTGCGGCCTGCCGTTCGGCATCATCATGACCGGGATCGGCGTCATCAGTCTGGCCGGCGTGGTCGTGAACAATGCGATCGTGCTCCTGGATTACACGCAGCAATTGCAGGCGCGAGGGATGGACCTGGTCGCGGCGGCTGCCGAGGCAGGTGTCACGCGTCTGCGGCCGGTCCTCCTGACCGCCGGCACCACGGTGATCGGCCTGCTCCCGATGGCGATTGGGGTCTCCTATGACTTCCATACGTTCACCTGGGCCACCAAGAGCGAATCCACCCAGTGGTGGCAGAACATGGCCGTCGTCGTCATGTTTGGCCTGACCTTCGCCACGATTCTGACGCTGGTGGTTGTGCCGTCGCTGTACGTCATGCTCACGCGCGCGTCTCTGCGGCTGCGGGCCCTATTCGGCTCCGCTCCGGACAGCAGCAATGTGGCGGCCGCTCCCACCGGAAACGCGAGCTGACGATCTATGGACGCACTGAAGAACAAACGCGGCTTCGTCTGTGACATGGACGGCGTGATCTACCACGGCTCTCGGCTGCTGGACGGCTCCAAGGGATTCGTGGAATGGCTCAAGACGCAGGGCAAGCGGTTCCTTTTCTTGACGAACAGCTCCGCCCGCTCGCCGCGCGAACTGCACCAGAGGCTCCTGCACATGGGCATCGAGGTGGGCGAAGACCACTTCATCACCTCGGCCATGGCCACGGCCCATTTCATCGCCGCCCAATATCCCGGCGGGCGGGTCTACGCCATCGGCGATTCCGGCCTGTACCAAGCTCTCTATGAGGCGGGATTGTCCATCGATGAGAGCAAGCCCGACTACGTGGTCGTCGGCGAGACCCGAAGCTACAACTACGAGAAGATCGAGATCGCGATTCAACTGGTGCTCGGCGGCGCCAAGCTGATCGGGACCAACCCGGACCTGACGGGCCCGACCGACAAGGGCATCGCCCCGGCCTGCCGGGCCTTGATCGCCCCCATCGAGATGTCCACCGGCCGGCAGGCGTATTTCATCGGCAAGCCGAACCCCCTCATCATGCGCCATGCCCTCCAACTGCTCGGCTGCCAACGGGAGGAGACAATCATCATCGGCGACCGCATGGACACCGACATTGTCGCAGGCATCGAGTCCGGCATCGACACCGCCCTTGTTCTCAGCGGCATCACCCGGGAGTCCGACCTCCAGCAATACGCCTACAAGCCGCACTACATCCTCAAGGACGTCAGCGAAATCGCCAAGTGACCGACGCCGAGGGAGAACGGAAGAAGGGGGGACTGGAATGTCGGAATGATGGAATGAGGGGCGAACGATCCGCACGCCCCTCAATCTTCCAGTATTCCATTGTTCCAGTATTCCATGCTTTCCTTCTGCCATGTACAATCCCGCCGTATGAACAGCTACAATCTGATCAGCTTTGCGGGCATTTTCATTTTGGCAGGGGTGGCGTGGGCTCTGTCCGCAGACCGGCGAAACGTCAACTGGCGTGTGATCGGATGGGGAATCGGTCTCCAACTCCTGATCGCCTGGTTCATCTTCGATGTCCCGGCCGGCGCCAAGGTCTTTCTCGTAGTCAACGACGTTGTCGTGAAGATTCTCGACTCGGCCGGTGAGGGGGCACGCTTCGTGTTCGGGCGTCTCGCCCTGGGCCCGGGGCAGGTCGGCAAGGACGGCGCAGAGTCACTCGGGTTCATCCTGGCGTTCCAAGCGTTTCCGACGATCATCTTCTTCTCGGCTCTGATTGCCATCCTCTACTACGTGGGCATCATGCCCCTGGTCATCAAGGGCTTCGCTTGGATCTTCACCCGGCTGATGCGGGTATCCGGGGCCGAGTCGCTGGCCACGGCCAGCAATATCTTCGTCGGCGTGGAATCGAACCTGACGATCAAACCACACCTGGCGACCCTCACCGCTTCGGAGTTGTGCACGGTCCTGACGGCGGGCATGGCCACCGTCGCCTCCAACGTTCTGGCCCTCTATGTGTTGACGCTCCAGAAGCAGTTTCCCACGATCGCGGGGCACCTGATCTCGGCGTCGCTGCTCTCGGCTCCGGCGGCGCTGCTGATGTCGAAACTCCTGCTGCCCGAGAGCGGCAAGCCGGTCACCCTGGGTCTGAACGTCGAGCCCTACTATGAACGGGAGAGCAGCCTTTTCGAGGCGATCATCAATGGGGCCAACGCCGGCCTCCGCATGATCGCGGGGATTGTCGCCCTGCTCATCGCCGTCCTGGGACTGGTGGCCCTGGTCGATCTTGTGCTCTCAGGCATCGGTGACTCCATGAACCCGATGCTTGGCACGGAAGGCCGATGGTCCCTGAGCGGCCTGTTCGGTTACGTCTTCTACCCGCTGACTCTGGTGCTCGGCGTTCCGCCCAGCGACGCGGGCGTGGTCTCCCGGATCATCGGCGAGCGGCTGATCGTCACGGAAGTGGCAGCCTATGGCGACCTGGCGGCGGCGATGGAGAATGGGCTGCTGCAACACCCGCGTTCGGCGGTGATCGCCACCTATGCACTGTGCGGATTCGCCCACGTCGCCTCAATGGCCATCTTCGTCGGCAGTGTCTGCGCCTTGGCTCCGCAGTGCACCAAAGGTATCGGCCCCATCGCGGTGCGGGCCCTCATCGCCGCCACGTTGGCCTGCCTGATGACCGCCTGCGTCGCGGGGACGTTCTTCACGGAAGGCTCGATTCTGCTGGGAGGCACTTGATGTTCATCCGCCGCCTCAAAGACTGTGACGAGTTCATCGCCAGGGATGATTCGATCCTGCGGGAACTCCTCCACCCCGGCAAGGCGGATCTCAAGATCCGCTACAGCCTCGCGCATGCCACGGTCAAGCCCGGTGCGAGAACCAAGCCTCACCGGCTCGAAACGACCGAGGCCTACTACATCCTCCAAGGGCGAGGCCGGATGCACATCGGCGACGAATCAGCCGAAGTCAGCGTCGCATCGGCGGTCTATATCCCGCCGCGTTCCGTCCAATTCATCGAGAACACCGGCGATGGCGATCTTGTCTTCCTGTGCATCGTGGACCCCGCCTGGAGGGCATCCGATGAACAGGTCCTGCGGAACAGATAAAGACGCGACGGCAAGAATCGATACCGCCGGCCCAGTCGAGTCAGAGCGTCAACGCGCCGCACCGGGGCCGAGGAGTATCTCGGCTACTTTTCGAATCTGCGGGGAGTTAGGGTCAAGCTTCATCGCGGTGCGGATTTCGTCGGCCCCCTCCTGCCGCTTCCCCATTTTGACCAAGAGCATGCCAAGGTTGCTGTGCAGCAAGGCATGATTCGGCGCCACAGCAAGCCCCTTTCGGCATAGCTCCTGGGCCTCTTGAAGCTGTCCTCCCTTGAAGAGCAACTCGCCAAGATCGAGATAGGCGGGAATGCAATCCGGCTCGAATTGGATCGCCTTGCGGTAGCAGTCTGCGGCCAAGCCCGCCCTGCCCTGCTTGTGATGGCACGAGCCGAGATGGTAGTAGGCGGTGCCCGAGGTTGGCTTGATCGCCAGCTCCTTCTTGTACTCGGCGATGGCGCCCTCGAAGTCGCCCTTGGCCAAAAGCACTGCGGCCAGGGCATCGTAGCCTATATACGAGTGCGGCAGGTGCTGTTGAACGATTCGGTACTGGGCTGCCGCCGCATCGTATTGTTTCAGGTCCTCCGCAAGCAGCTTGCCATAGTCCCACCGCAGCCGGCAATCATTCGGGGCCTTCTCGATGGCCGCGAGATACTGCTCACCGATCCCCTTCAGCGCCTGCGGCGTGAGGGCGGCTTCCATCGCCTTGAGCTGCTGGCTCAGCCGCCCGACCTGCTCCTTATGATAGAGCTGATTCGTGAAGGGCGCCTTCGCCAGAAAGGAGTGCACGATCATGCCCAGCGTTTCCTGCCGGCTCCAGTCGTTGTAGGCCAGGCGCTGGGCACACTGCTGTTGCGTGGGCAATGGGCCTCGGGACGGGGCCTTGGCTCCCAGCCGCCCGGCCAGAATCGGCTCGATCTGCTCCAGAATCGTCTGCGCGACGACGTAGTTGCCCTCGAACGTCAAGTGCACGTGCTCGTAGAAGAACTCTTCCCCGGACAAGCCGTGAGGACTGTTGGCGTCCAGGGCCTCTGCGACATTCACCAGATGGACCCTCTGGGGTCTCGCCTGGTCTGCCACCTTCCGGATAACCTCGTTGATCGGGGTATCGGCGCGGAAACGGAGGGCATCAAACTCGCGGGCCTTCACGTATCTGTCGCGTGCGTTTTCGTAATCGCCCACAAGCTGGTAGCACCGCCCGAGCCGAAATTCGAGCTCTGCATACGAATCATCAATCGCGGCGGCCTGCAGATAGGATGCGACGGCCTCGGCGTATTTGCCCTGCGATTGGGCCTCCACGGCTTGTTTGTAGATCGCGTCCCAGCTCTTCTGCTGCTCCTGCGTCAGGTCCGGCCGGTGCAGCGATGCAAAGGGAGGACAGTCCCTCAGGTTGGTGCCGACCGTGCACAGGACTGTCTCCGCACCCGTCTTGGCAGCGATCCGGCAGATGTCCTGGAGGTTCCGGCGGAAGTGCTCGTATGTGGTTGCCAGCCGAGGATCGTCCGCGCGGACCTGCTGGCCGAGGAACATCTCCATGCCCCGCCAGTGTTGAGGTCCCCCTTTGGCCAATCCGCGTGAGCCGGACAGGCCCCAGATCAGTTGGCCGACCTTCGTCGCGCGAAGGGCGATGCCGAGGCGGATCAGACGCAGATTCGACAGGGCCGGCGTCAGCACCGTGCCCGGCCCGTAGGGACCGACGACCTCATTGTTGCCCGTGTAGACGACGAACAGGTCCGGATCGTATCGCGCACAGTCTTTGGCGATTTCCAGGACGACGTGCGAGTTGATCGCCGACATCGCGGTCGTCACGACCTCGAAATCAACCCCGGGAAACCGCTCTTCCAGCATGAATTCGAGGAAGCGGCCGAAGCAGAACGCATGATTCGGTATCCCCTGTGCGGCCGAGGACCCGAGGACGAAGATGCGGCAGGTGTTCGCGGGCTTGCGAGCCGCGAACGCAAATGGCTCGAATTCCCGCGACAGGATCGGAGGGAAAAAACGCCATCCGAACTTGACGTTCTCACCGAGATAAGGCTTCCGGTCGATCTCGCACTTCACGGCCACGTGCGGGTTGTAGCCGTAGCCGATCACCCGAAGCCCGACTTCCAGCAGACCCAGGAAAAGGACGGGTGCGACGACAATCGCCGCCAGACGAAACAGCCAGACCCGCCGGCCGGATGTGGGTCGTGCACCCCCGCACGACGATTTGCGGCGAGCAGGGACGCTCGCCCTACCGCTCTGGGGCCCCCGTCCTCCCGGCTTACGAGGTGTGCGTGGCATCGATGGAACCTCTCGACGGGCTACTTGGCCGCGACAGCGTCCACTTCGATCTCAAACAGCAACTCCTCCCGGCAGATGTCGTTCTCGACGGTGATCGACGGGAAAGCCGGGACCCCGCTTTCCTGCCGGTATTTCTCGAACAAAGGTGCGTCTTTCGCCCGTTTGAAGTAGACCAGCGAGCGGGTAACGTCGCCCCAATCCATCTCCCGCGAGTGCAGAATGGCCTGGACGACCTCCATCGTCCGGCGGATCTGGGCCGCTGGGTCGCCTACGAAGATGCTCTTGCCCTGCTCGTCGATGCTGGCGGTGCCGGAGATGTATAACCTCCGCAGATCGGGCAGTTCCAGCTCCACGGCCCGGCTGAAAGAGCTGCCATACTGCGGCGCGGACGACTGGAGCGGCGACGGGACTTCGAACGCCTTCACATCCTCGTCCCCGCTCTTGACCGCGATCAATCCGGCGAGCAGGGCCGCCCCGATGGCATTGCGTCCCGCGACACCGGTGCTGGCCGGCAGCAGACCCTCGAAGACCTTTCTCTCCTGGAAGAACTTCGTTCGCACGCCGTTGAACTCGCTATACCACCGCAGGATGTCCTCGTTGTAGAACCACGTGCGAAGGACGTCGCAGAACGCCATGCCGCCGGCGTGCAGGCCCGCGTCCATCTGCCGGAAGACCGTTCGTGCCTGCTCGGACCGGCTGACCGCCGTGGCCGTCGGCAAAAGGCCCACCAGCCGGCAGTACTGAGCGTACCCATCCCCGAACAACGTTCCGACACGACGTCCGTCGACGGATAGCGGCTTGACCGCGGTGCCGGCGACCGCCCATATATGCACACCGTAGAGATTATTCGTCCGCGCATTCTCGATCCAAGCGAGAGGTGCGTTGGCCCCGCCGATAGCCCCGGTCAGCATATCCAAGCTCTTCCTGTCCGCCGCCGACATGCCGATGGCTTCAACGGAAATGATCCGGCCCTCCAGCGGACGGACCGTCTCACCCACCCTGCGGAAAAGGGACTCAGGGGTTTCGTCCCCCTGCGGAACAATCGTGATGAAATGCTCTCGGACGGACTCCCGGCTCAGCGTCGTCACATTCAAGCCGGCGGATACTCGTTTCTGAATGCTTGTCAATGCCACACTCCTGTTAGCTGCTTACCATACTTGACAAACTCCCCCTATCTTACAGCAAGAACGCTCGTTAGACACAATTATTTCACCGTTTTGCCAAGGGGAAACCGGGGGATGACCGTGGACCACGGGGCTCGGCGGGGGGCGAAACGTCGCCCTTCTCTCGGCCCGGGGTCAGCGTTCTGGGATTCACGCAGTTGCCGCTCGCTTCAGCGAGGCTACCTCGCCCTTCGACAGGGGCCTGAACCTACCCACGCCCAGGCCCTTGATGGTCAGGGCGCCGATGCGCGTTCTCTTGAGCGACTGGACGGGCAATCCGACCTTGGCCAGCATCCGGTGGACCTGGCGGTTGAGGCCCTGCGAAATCGTGATCTCCAAGAGGGAGTCGTTATGACCGCTCTTGAGCACCTTGACGAAGGCCCGCGACGTTCTGCCCTCGGCCAGCCAGATTCCCTTTCTTAGCTTCTCGACCGCCTGGCTATCCACGTGCCCGGCGACCTTGGCCACATAGGTCTTCGAGACCTTGTATTTCAGGTGGGTAAGAAGGTTGGTCAGCTCCGCATCATTGGTCAGGACGATCAGACCGGTGGTGTCGGTGTCGAGGCGGCCGACGCAGAAGATCCGTTCGCCGGTTGGGACGAGATCGACCGCCCTGGGCCGGCCCTGCGGATCGCTGCTGGTGCAGATGACCCCTTTGGGCTTGTTCAACAGGTAGTAGACCCGCCGCGGCTCCTGCAGGCGCCTGCCGTTGACCGTGATGACGTCCACGTCCGGGTCGGCAAAGGCCGGCAGCTCATCGACCACCCGGCCGTTGACGCGAACCACGCCCTGCAGGATGATTTCCTCGCATTGTCTGCGTGAGGCCACACCGGCCGACGCCATCACTTTTTGGAGACGCTCCCGCATAGATTTATGATTTATCAATTATAATTTATGATTTAGGGCTCTGCGCATGCCACAAGCATTGCGCCCTGCATCATTCAGTCCGAGTTTTCAACCAAATCATAAATCGTAAATCACAAATAGATGATCCCGATGCACAGAACGGCCCAGAGCCCAAGGCCGATCTGAAACGGCCGATCCTGCAAGATCAGCTTCACCGGATCGGAGTACAGCCCTTTCTGGGTCAACGCACTGAACCGGAATATACAATACAGCACGGCGGGCGTCGTGTACACAAGATGATTCGTGCCGAACTTCCTCGTGGTCTCGGAATCCATCGCGTACACCAGAAAGCAGACGACCGCCAGCACGCTGCTGACATCGACCATGTGGGCCAGCAGTTCCGGCGTGTACTCTCCGAGGGTCTTGCGGAACGCTTCGCTGTTGGCCTGAAGCTGGGCAATCTCGCCGCGGCGCTTGCTGAACGCCAGGAATAGGGTCAGAGCGAACGTGCAGGTCACCAGCCACGGGGAGATGAAGACGCCGATGACTACGGCCCCCGCCACGGCTCGCAAACAGAAGCCCAGCGCAATGATGACGCAGTCCAGGATCATGACGTGCTTGAGTCCGGCCGAGTAGAAGACCATCAGCAGCATGTAGCCCAGGATGATTGCCGCCAGTGCCTCGGAGAGGATAAGGCTGCCGATCAGAGCCGATAGAGCGCAGCCGGCGGCTACCGCCAACGCCCTGGAGACAGCCACCCTGCCGGCGGCAATCGGCCGGTTTCGCCGCTCCGGGTGAGCGCTATCGGTCTTGCGGTCCAGGACGTCGTTGAGGATATACACCGCCGAAGATGCGAAGGAAAAGCAGACAAAGGCCCCCAAAGCCAAGCCGAGGGCGGGCAGTGCTTCGCCCAGTGGTCCGGCGAGCCGCCGGCTGAAAACCAGGGCCGCAAAGACAAAAACGTTCTTGACCCAGTGGATGGGTCGAAGAATCCGCAGCAGTTCCATACCTTGTGATTTACAATTTAAGATTTACGATTTAGGATTTGCGATTTGTCTACGGGACGTACGAATGACAAAATAGTAAATGGTAAATCGTAAATAGTAAATCCTAAAATGATAACAACCGTGATCTTCGACCTCGATGACACGCTCTTCGATGAGATTGATTTCTGTCGCAGCGGGTTTCGGGCGGCGGCAGAGCACGTCGCCGCATTATCGGACGCACCTTCGGCCGACGAGGTCTTCGCGGTAATATGGAAATGCTTCATCTCTGGCAATCGCGGCTCCACGTTCAACGCCGCCCTGGCGGCGCTTGGCATTCCCTGCGATGACCTCCTGATTGGCAAGCTGGTAGAAATCTATCGCACTCACCCGCCCATCCTGGCCCTGCCGCTGGAAAGCCGGGCCATCCTCGATGACCTCAAAGACCGGTACACGCTGGGTCTTCTGACCGACGGCCTCCTGCCCACTCAGAGGCTCAAGGTCCAGGCGCTCGGCATTGAGCGTTTTTTCAAGGCGATCGTGTACACCGAGGAGTTGGGGCGGGAGTTCTGGAAGCCATCCCCGCGCGGCTTTGAGAAGCTGCTGGAGATGCTCGGGGCTCGTCCCGGACAGGCGGTCTGCGTCGCGGATAACGAAACCAAGGATTTTATCGCCCCCAATCGGCTTGGTATGCTGACGATCCAATTGCTGCGTCCTCATCGCCTGCACACCCAGCCATCAACGCTGCCCGACGCCGCGGCGAGGCTCAAGATCGACAGAATCGGGGACTTGGCCGGGGTTCTTGCCAGGTTTGCAGTGTGCCCGTAAGGGCATGGAAAGAAACGCCTCACGGCGTCGCTACAAACGTGCCGCCCCCCGAATCTCCCCCTCTTTTTTCTTGACTATCGCCGCGTCAAAGGGGATAATATGGCTAAATTGGTAATTATGGGAGATGTTCTCATCAGCCAAGGAGTATTCTATGCCGGCAGGTAAACGACGTCAAAGCAACGCCATGCTTTATACCCTCATAACCTTTGTCGCCCTATTCGTTGTCGCGACGACGGCGGCGGTGATCTACTATGTTAGAGCCGAGGAACTCCGCACGCAGGCAAAGGGACTGCAGGATGAGATGGACAAGCTGGTGACCCGCGACGAGTCCCGCAACCTCGGGGCCATCGTTGGCACGAAGCTGCCCGGCCAGAGCAATCTCGGGACCGTGGTCGAACATCTCAATGAGGTGGTCGCGCTCGTCAAAGGGACGCCAGTCCGGGTGACGTCCGCCGAGGTGAAGGTATCGGAAGCCAGACAAGCGGTCCAACCCCTGCTCGACAAGGCCCGGGCATATATCCCGCTGCCGGGCGCTGCGCCGGCCGCCGTGGACCCCAACGCCAAAACCGCCAAGAAAGCCGATCCCAATGCGGCGGACCCGAATGCCGCCAGTGTGACCCAGGTGGCATTGACCACCGCCATCAGCGGCCTGCTGGCGAAGCTTGACTCGGTCACCCGGGAGAAGACCGCGACGGAGCAGGAGTTGGCCACTCGCAAGGCTCAGTTCGACGACGCGATCAAGAGCATGGAGGAAACCAAGAACGACTTGACCGCCAAAGTGAACGGATACGAGCAGCAGGTCAACGGGATCAAGGCGGAATACGCCAAGTTGAGCGCTTCGAACGACCAGAGCACCAAAGAGCAGCTTGGCACCCTGCGGGGCGATCTCGACAAGGCGACAGCGAGCCTCAAGCAGTTGAACGACACGTTGCTCAAGACCCAGGCGGAATCCAATGTCACCCAAGGCCGCCTTCAGGGCGCCTTGGCGCAAATCAGCGAGATCAAACCCGCACCGGACAAGGAGGCCCCGGCCTTCAAGCCCGATGGCGAGGTCTTTCTGGTGGACCAAGCGGCAAGTACCGTCCAGATCAACCTGGGCTCGGACGACCACATCTATCAGGGCCTGACCTTCTCCGTGTACGACCGGGCGGCCGGCATCCCCCGGGACGGCAAACCCAAGGCCCAGATAGAGGTCTTCGCCATAGACCGCAAGGTCGCCACCGCCCGAGTGCGGTCTTCGGACCGCAAGAACCCGATCGCCACCCACGATCACATCGCGAATCTCATCTGGGACTCGGCCAAACAGAACCAGTTCGTCATCGTGGGTGATTTCGATGTCAATCGCGACGGGAAGCCGGATTTCGATGGGGCGACGAAGATCGAGGCCCTGATCCAGCGATGGGGCGGCACCGTCGCCAGGGACGTGACGGCGACGACGGACTACGTGATCCTCGGAACAGAGCCGAAGGTGCCGGCGGAACCCACGCCTGAAGCCCAGACAGCCGATCCGACGGCCAAAGAGAAATATGACGCCGCGAAGAAGAGAAACGAGCAGTACAACCAGATTCGCCAGCGGGCAGAGGCAAACTCGGTTCCCATTTTCAACTACGACAGGTTCCTCTGCTTCACCGGTTACGCCAACCAGACGAACAAGCCGGGCGCGCTGTAGGCTCGCGGAGGTGGACAAGACCGTCCCCGATTGGCTACCACCCCGCGAAGCGATCAAGCTATGTGGGAGGCTCGACCCCAACGGAGGCGATGTAGATCTCGCCTGTGTAGCGGCTCGCCTCGGGGCACGTGAGAAAGCCCTTCTTCATCGCCACGAAAGTCACAGTATAGGTAGCCCGGATAACAGGTCCCAGCGGCTCGCCGGTGTCGCAGTCAAGACCCGATGGGATATCCACGGCCAGGATAGGCCGGCCAAGACCGTTGATCGCCTCGACGAGAGATCGGTACTCGCTCTGGAGCGCGCCGCGCAGGCCCGTGCCGAATAGCGCATCGACGACCATATCCGCATCGCCCGCGAATGCCTTCACGCGAATGGAAAGATCCCCGGCGCCTGGGTCCAGTGGCTCGGCGGCGTGGCCGAGCTGCTCCAG
>Ga0315286_10001591_pt1 | contig 20593 bp, 35 predicted proteins | sample YL17G10_0_MG_FD_205038 | JGI IMG/M metagenome (GOLD analysis project Ga0315286, IMG submission 205038) | Sediment microbial communities from Yellowstone Lake, YNP, Wyoming, USA - YL17G10_0 | ecosystem: Environmental > Aquatic > Freshwater > Lake > Sediment | place: USA: Wyoming | collected... | reverse complement strand
CGGAGCTAGCCAATTACCTGAAAGTCACGCCTTCTACTATATCTGACTATGAAGGCAACAGGAGAAAAAGCCCGGGCATCGCCATAATAAGGAGGTTCGTTGACGCCATCTATGAGCTGGACAAGCAGAAAGGCAGCTGGACGGTCAAGAAGCTCCAACTGCCTGAAAGGACGGAGATATACCAGCTGTTCGATTTCAGTGCGGAGCAGAGCGCGATGGACTTTGTCAAGAAGATCGAGGGGAAGATAATAACAAACGAGGAAGTCCTGAAAAGCAAGAAGCTGTTCGGCTATACCATCGTCGACTCGCTCAGGGCGATTCTGGAATTGCCAGCAGAGGAGTTCATAAAGATATATGGAACGACAACTGAACGCGCCCTATTGTTCACGAACGTTTCCATGGGCAGGAGTCCCATGATTGCGATTAAAGTCACTAAATTGAAGCCGAACATAGTCGTTATGCACAATCTTTCCGAAGTGGACAAATTGGCCGTTAAGATATCCGAGATAGAAAAAATCCCGATAATAACCACGGCGCTGCCAATCGACGAGATAAAGAAGAGGCTGTCGTAAACTTTATATTCTGCCGTTGCCTTACTAAATGGATGGTGATAGCATGATGAACCTGAAATACATACGAAGGGCGAAAGAGGAACCTACAGAAAGGCAAGAGATTCCTATTACCTATCCAGAGAACTGGGACATGATCTGCCAGGTGATGGAGACCGAGAAGAGGAAAGTGAATAAGAAGCTGGACTGGCGCCTGGCCGAGAAGGCGCTCGATGATGCTGGAGTCCCTAACAAGACAGAGGCGCTGCTCATTCTGAAAGCAAAGGGAATGATAGACGTAAAACCGCCTAAAAGGGAGTAAATGCCCATAACGCGGCTGTCAAAAGACGCTATCAGACCTTTCGGAGAGATGGATGTCCTGCCGTTTTATGCGCTAATGTCAACCAAGCTGAAGAAATTCCTGAAAGAGAAAGAGCTTGCCACCAAGGTTTTATTGCAAGATCCTAATATGCCCAAATTACTCCACCGCGGTTCCAAGGAAGAGCCGCTGTACATAGAGGAGATGAAAGAGGTCGACGATGACTTTCTGGCGTTGAGGAAAGCGCATCTCGGCGAAGTCCGTGACAGGCTAACTCCGGTTCAGCAGAAAATCTGGGGATATTTTCCGCCGCGTAAGCTGATGGATTTCCTGTATGCGACGAACGGCGAGGGAGTCGATAGGCCGATAGACCGAGTCTTTATCGACATAGACCGCGGAAAAGGGATATCTTCAGAGCAGGCGCAGCTAGTGACTGATGTCCTGGTCAATGAGATAATCCCGAAAGAGGCTTATCTGCCTACAAAGAAGGAGCCGTTCGTCATGTGGACCGGGAGCTCTTTCCATGTATACCTGTTTCTGGCAAAACCGGCGCCGAACAAGTTCTATGTCAAGAATTTCCAATATTCCAAAAACGAGCCTGAGGCCAGCTTCATCGGCGAATGGGCCAAGATAATCGCGAAAGAAACTGGGCTAAATGTTGTTGGGGGCCATGAGAAGCAGGAGAACCAGATCAATATAGACCCGTCGCAGACGCCCTCAGGAAAATTGGCCAGAGTGCCGCTAGGGTCGTTGCATATGAAGGACGCGGATACTGTCGACGGCGTGTCAGTGCCGGTGGATAGGAAAATGCTGAAGAAAAAGGATTTGATAGAAAAGCTCAGAGGCTACACCCCAAGGAAAGTAATAAAAGAACTGGATTCCTTATCTAAATTACTGCCATAAGAGGAAATAGTTATGCCGAGAATACAAAGAAAATTGAAGAAAACATCATTTGTTAGAGATGATATAACCCGTGTTCGAGGGGTTTTACCAACACGCCTTGATTCGCTGGAAGCAAGAGGCGAGTTAAGACTAAATAAGCAGCAAAAAGAACGTGTGATACAAGACCACAAGAGAATGTTAATCGGCAGCGGTCTTAGCGAAGCAGAAGCTGAAGAACAAACCAGAAAAGACTGGGAACAGGTGAAAAAACAAAAAGAAACTTGGGCTAGCCAAATATTCGGTCGATTTATAAGAAAGAAATAGAATTACTTTTTCTCAAGAAGGACGGCGTTGATTACTCCATGCTGGCCGGGTCTTGATGTTATCCTGACAGGGCCTATGTCCGTGTTGACTATCGCGCCCTTGGTCAATATGTTCATCCTGGCGAAGTTCCTGTTCGCCGGGTTCTCTTTTTCGGTCTTCAGAGTGACCACCTGGTGCTTCTTGGTCTTCGGGTCGAACACGTTGGCCTTGTCGACATATCTCGTCCTTATCTTGTGATTGCCGCCTCGCGTCCTCTTTATGCTCTTTTCCGTCTCGCCTATGGTCGTGTTAGTCGGCAAACTACCTAATTCAGCCTTCTTCTTGTCCCTGGCCCTTCTCTTCTTTCCGCCAGTTGGCTTCCTAAGGTCACGTGCCTGTGAGACTGACATTGCTAATCACCTTTATAAAAAAGGACGATGTAATATGTCCATGCGCGTGCTTATCAAGGGAATCGAATTTGAGAAGCTCGACTCGGATAGGTTGATGGATTTCCTGTCAGAAAACAAAAAAACCCAAGTGGTCGACGCCAAATGCTTCTTCGGTGAAAAGCACGTGATACATTCTATTCTCCAGACTTTAAAAGCCTTTCGAGATAAGAGCAATATCTCCAAGCGCGAGGAATTGGAGTTCCTTGTGCGGCTTTCAGGCCAGAGGCAGATCAAGAACGCCCTGTCCATATGCAAGCCAAGAAAGAAAGCCGTGTTCGTATCGTGGAGCAAGAATGACAAAAAAATATTCTCAAAGTTAAAGAAAGAGTTAAAGCCCAAAGCCCGTGCGCTTAAAGAGCCGGACCTAGAGACACAAAAGGGCGCTATCGAAAAGACAGCAGCGTTCTACTTGTCCTCATAGCGCCTGCTGACTATCTCCCTGATTTGCCTCGCTTTCTTCTTCCCTATCTTGTTCACTTTCTTCAGGTCTCCTTCATCGGCGGTAATCACCCTCTCGACGCTGGCAAACTCTTTCAGAAGCTCCTTCGCGGTCAGCGGCCCTATTCCGGGCAGAGAGGCTATAATATACTCCTGATAGTCTCTGGTGCTGAGCGGCTTCCTCTTGCCCTTGATGGAGAATATCCTCTTCTTGTCACTCTGCTCTCGTTTCGCTATCAGGAAGAGCAGGGCAGCGGTCTCTTTCTTGTTATTAGTCCAAATAATAGGGACGGTATAGTCCAGCGCGACAGAAGCCATCGCGCCCCTTATCGCGTTCTCATGGACGTTGGAGCCATAAAGGTTATTTCCTTCGATGACCAGCAGCGGCCTCTCGAAGCATTCGCGCAGGTTCCTCATCTGCTCGAACAGCCTGCCGTCTATGATCGACTGGACAAAATCCGTGTCCTTCTTCCTTTCAATTCCTATGTTCTCGAAAGGGATAAAATCAGCGACTTCCAGTTTCTTCTCGACCACGTCACAGTCGTAGGTCTTCAGAATGTCTATAATGTCCCTCTCCAATGCGTCAGCAAATATCACTATCGCCATGTCACCACTCGTCCAAGGTCTTCTGCGGCCTCTTCATCGCCTCTAAAGTCTCCCTCATCTTCTTCTGCTTGTAGTGCGAGGCCCAATATCGGCTCTCATCCATCGTTTTTCTGGTTATCAATACCACGACTTTTCCCGCGCGCTTCCTGCCAGTCCTGCCCTCTCTCTGTATCTTCCTTATCTCCGACGGGACGGGCTCGTAGAATATCACGACATCCACGGAGGGTATATCGAGCCCTTCTTCGCCGACAGAGGTGCACACTAAAAAGTTATAGTCCTTGTTTCTGAACCTCTCTATGATCTCCTTCTGCTCGTCCTGAGATAAGCCTATATCACCCTGCTTGGACGCCTGGCCCACGAACCTGACCGCTCTGACGCCAGGGATATCCTCTATCGCGTCGATTATCTTCTGCGCGGAATCTCGGAAATGTGCGAAGATTATCCCCTGAATATTTGGGTTTTTTTCCAGTTCGCTCGCCAGGACTTCTTTCAGTCTCTCGACCTTCGGATGCTCCTTACCCTCGGCATATAGACCATCGGCCATGTCTATCGCTTTTTTGAGGTCCTTAGCCAGCTTAATAGATGTTCTTTTCTTGTCGTTCTTTATCTTCTCGAAATAGGTATGAAGGTTAGATATCCCCTGCGTCTCCAGCAGCTCCACAGCGTACCACGCCTTTATCAGGGCCGTGGTCAGGATTATGCCCGGGAAGTTCTTGCTCGCTATCAGGCGCCTCTGGAGTTTCAGGATATCGCCCTTTCGCATAGAGGCGGAATAGACTAGATTGGCGTCTTTCAGCTTCTGGAAGAGCGTGTCCATATAGGCTCGGATGATAACCCTAATCTCCTGGAACTCGTCAGGCAGGTCGACAAACACTCTCTCAATCTCCTTCTTCTGGATGTAGGGCAAAACGTCCTCGTCCTGTTCTGTTCGCGTCTCTATATTCTTGATATAGAGATTCTTGGTGACCTCCTTTATCTTTTCAATAGAAGGAGACGCTGTCAGCCCTATAATCAACGGGCTCTTCGCCTGCTCGACATATAACCTAGCGACATCGACATAAGAATAGGACTTGACAGAGTGATGGCTTTCATCGATTATCAGGAGCGAGACCTTGTCCAGAGTTATTCGCCCTTTCTTGAGGTCGTTCTCTATCGTCTGGGGCGTGGCAGATATGACCCGGGCGTTCTCCCATAGATCCGCCCTTTCGCCTATATTTATCGAGCCCGTGAGCAGAATAAAGTCATCTTCAGGCAGTTCTATCACCGCTTTGAATGTATCATAGTGCTGCATCGCCAGCGGCTTGGTCGGCGCGACTATCAGTATCTTCGAATCAGGCTCTTTTTCGAGCGCGTGTGCTGACAATATCGCGGCTATTATAGTCTTGCCTAAGGCAGTGGGCAGTATTATCAGGCTATTGCCCCTCTTCAGGACGCTGTTGACTATGTTCTTCTGATAGAGCCTTGATTCGACCTTTTCCGACTTTAGAAGTGGATGTTCCTCAAAATCTGCCATTAAACGCCTCTTTTTACTGTTTAGGGCATCCTGGGGGCTCCAAACAGCCGTCTTTTTATATCGCTCCGATTATAAGGTTAAACACACCAACAAATTAAACCTTGCGGAAAATTTGCGGAGGCAGTATCATGAATGATTTACCATTAGCACCTATAGACAGATTAATCAGGAAATCCGGTGCTGACCGAGTTTCTGAGGACGCTTCAGTCGCCATGTCGGAGATCATATCTGACTTCGTCGAGGACCTGAGCACGCACGCCTACAAACTGGCCAAGCACGCCGGAAGAAAGACTATAACCGCGGAAGACATACAATTGGCTGCCAAAGAGTTCTGATATGATAACGGTCAGGCACGGGGAGATATATACCAAATCCCCGCCGGTCAGAAGGCAGTTCATAGCCAGGCTGACGCAGAACATCAGGCACGCCCTGCCAGACGCCAAGATAGTACAGAAGCGCTGGAGGGTTTTTGTCTATAGTCAGAATGAGGAAAAGGCTTTAGAGGCGCTAGGGGGCGTGTTCGGGGTAACCTCTTTTTCTACATGCATAGAGACAGACGCAACGCTAGCCGGAATAAAGAAAGCCGTCGAAAAGCTATTGCCTAAAATCAGAGGCAAGACTTTCGCCGTCAGAGCCCAGCGCCTGTCAAAGGAGCTCATGGAGTCGCAGAAGATAAACGAGATAATAGGCGACTTCGTGAGGAAGAAAGCCAAGGCCGAAGTCAGATTAGACAACCCCCAAGTGACTCTGGGGATAGAGATATACGACGGCAAAGCCTATGTCTTCATCGACAGATACCCCGGCCTGTGCGGGCTGCCGTTAGGGACCGCGGGCAAGATGCTGCTGCTCAAATCGAAGAACTCCGGCTTGGCAGCGTGGATGATCAGGAAGAGAGGAATCGAGGTAGAGGCTAAGCCAAAGCACGCGCTGGGCATTGTCACCGGAGAGACGGATATAGGCAGATACCTCAAGCTGAAAAAGAAGTATCAGCTGCCTATCTACGCTCCGCTGATCGGCTTGAATAAAAAAGAACTAGAAAAATTAAAAAAGAAAGTGGGTTAGCTATCGCTTCTTTTTCTTGGCCTTCTTTGCTGGTTTGTGCTTCTTCACTTTCTTCGCTTTTGCCGGCTTGGCCTTTTTCTCCTGTCCGATAGGTGCGGGCTCGCTTATGCAGTCCTTTATCAGGCTGTAGGCCTTGTTTATAGCAGCTTCGACTTCCTCCGCGCTTTTGGCGCCGGTGCATATCAGCTTCCCGTTTTTGAAAAGCAACAGGCTCGTCTTCGGCTCCTTCAGCTTCAGTATCGCGCCCGGAAACTGCTCCGGCTCGTACTCGACGTTGTCTACTTCTCTCGCTATCCCATACAGGTCTAATTCGACCGCGAGATTGGCAGACGCGACTATATTCTCAATCTTAAAGTTGATTTTCTTCGGCTCTTCCATTAGAATCCCCCTCTAAAGCGTGTGTTGTATGTAAAATCCGTCCTTGTCTTTCTTGAACCTGTGCGTCGCGTTCTTTGGGCAGAAAAAGATACCCTTCTCTTCCTCCATAACGATGCTAAAACCAGTCGCAGCATAGCATTTTGGGCACACGTCTTTCAGCTTCAAAACAACACCTTCTTTATATACCCTATTTATAAAGGGTTAAGTATTTAAAAATACCTCAATCAGGCGTTTTTGAGCGCCTTTTCGAGGCTTTTCTGCAGCTCGTCCGCCTTGATTCTGAGCTTCTCTTCCTGCTTCTTCAGCGTCTCGGTCCTGGCGATGACGTCCTTTCTCCTGTCGTTGAACTCCTTCTTCAGCTCCCCGCCCTTCGCCTCTAGCAGCAGCGTCCCTATCGCCTTGTAGATTTTTCCGTCAGCCTTCTCCAATTCCGCCAAAGCGCTGTCTATCTGGATCACGTCTATGTCGAACCTCTGCCGCTGGCTCGAGACTATCTGGAGCTGCCTCTGTAGATTCTGCAGCTGTATTAGCTCTTCCTGAGCCTCTTTTGAAAGTTCAGCCATTTTCATTCCTCCGAATTCTTGTAAACCTCGATCTTAATATTCATTCTGTCCCCGAGCCTAATTTGCCTATCGTCCGCGATAAGGACTATCTCCGGCTCGTCGCTCTCTTCCAGGTCGAACAGGTCAATGACAGTCTCCTTCAGCTTCCCCTCGACCGCGATGTCTCCTATCCTCTTTTTGTCTTTTTGGAAGTCGACCCCCTTTATTCTGACTATGGTCTCGGCCCATTGCCAGTCGCGCTTGTCGAGCCGTATGAACTCTATCTCGCCTGGGTTGCCTTTATAGTCGGATATGACGGCTATCCTTCTCAGGCCCTTCTGGCGCGCCGCTTCTATGAGCCCGTATACGCTCTTCTTCCCACGCACCACATACTCCGAGCCCGGCAACAGATAGCTGATGTTCCTCGCGAAAACTCTCGTGTTCCGGCAAGGCTTCCTGCACGTGGTTATAAGCAGCATTTAGATCGCTTTGACCTTCTTGACTACCGGCGGTCTGTCTTTCTGGAATATCCTGTAGCCGCAATACGGGCATTTTATCGAATCTATGTTATCTATCTTCTTCCTGCACTGCGGATTCAAACATCTCCAAGCCATATAGACACCCTATTTCTTCTCCTTGACTATCTCCTCGTACTTTGCCCCTTTATTGATTATCCTCTCGACCACTGCGCCCACGTCCGTCTGCGGGTAATAGGCGCCTCCGGCCATCACTGCGCCGCATTTGGAGCACACCCATCTAGCATAGCCCTTCCTTTTCAGGGACTTTCGTCCGCACTGTGGGCAGAGCTGGGCGGTCTTCTGGATCTTCTCTATGTCCCTTACTTCCTGCTTGAGCGGCGTGCCGTATCTTGAGCCGAACCTGCTTGCTGAGCCTAATTTAGTCATTATCCCACCTAAAGATTCTCTCTGAGTTCTTTGCCTCTTATTAGCGCGGCCTCTATCATCTTCTCTATCTCCTCTCTCTTGAAGCTACCGTCGCCTGATTTCTGCATGGCGCAGATCTCGCCCTTCTCCGTGGTGACTATTATCATCTTGACATCCATCACCTTCTCCTCTTCCAGCGTCGGGTCGAGCAGGATAGTCCCATTAATCTTCACGAAAGAGCTGGATACCGGCCTTTCTCTCACGGGCAGTTTCTCTCCCTTCTCCTTGTAGTTGACTTTATCTCCCTCGAGTTTGGGCATTCTGGCGTTCAGCAGCGCCTTGACAGCGGCCATGGAGGCTGCGTCTATCAGGTTCCCGTCATGGTCTAAGACGTGTAAGTCGACCATCACAGTCCACACAGACTTTCCTTCCTCGATGCAGAGCTTCTCAAAGTCTATCATCTTCGACTCACGGATGCCGCGGTCGACAACTCTCGCCGTCTCGATGGATTCCTCGTTAGGAGGCCCGGCGTTGAAGTCCGGAGAGGCCAATGGAACTAGTTCGCATGATGTCGACAGGTTCCCCCTTTCCGGAGAATCGGGATATGGCTCGCCTGTGTCCATCTTGACTCCGACAAGCACCTGGGTGTTGCCTATCTTGACAAGGCAGCTGCCCTCGGCCTTCGGGATATAGTTCTCGACGAACTCTATCTTCCTGTACTCATCCAGGCCCCTTCCATCGGACCTCTTCCCGCTCTGTATCATATGCCTGATCGCGTTCTTCTTGACTTCCCAAACAATGTCACTCGTTTCCATAATCTTCACCAATCTTCTCGTACTTATCCTTCAAGGCTTTCTTCTGCATCTCATGGACCTTTAGACAGCCTTTCGTCGCGAAGTCCAGCGCTTTGCCGAATTCCTCCGGCGTCAGTATCCCGTCCATCTGCATCAGGTGGATCATTCCGGTCCTTGGCGAGATGGCTATAGGCAGATCTGCCGAACCGAAATTGTCCTCTTCCTGGCACAGGTCCAGAACTATCTCGTCATCGACCTTCCCTGCGGCGCACGCCGTTATGACGTCGCGCATAGGTATTCCGGCGTCGGCAAGAGCCACACTAGCGGCTGTCAATGCGACGCAACGCGTGCCTGCATCGGCCTGAAGCACCTCGACGAAGACGTTTATCGCCGTCCTCGGGAAATACTCTAGAAAGACTATCTTCTCCAACGCCTCTCGCGAGACTTTGGATATCTCCGTCGACCTTCTGTCAGGTCCTGGCCTTTTCCTGTCGTCCGTGGAGAAAGGCGCCATATTATAGCGATAGGTCAATTTAGCCTTGTATGAGTTCTGCGTGTGCTTCGGAAAGCATTCGCGCGGTCCATAGACGGCGGCCAGCACCTTGTTCTTGCCCCACTCCATATAGCATGAACCATCGGCTCTTTTGAGCACGCCGACCTCTATCTTTATAGGCCTTAGTTCGTCAAATTTTCTGCCATCAATCCTCTTTCCATTCTTAATCAGTTCTATATCTGTTTTTGCTCCTCCCATGTTATTCACCTGCTTTGTTCAAAAATTCAGTTATACGGTTCGTTAAACCATCAGTATGAGCCTCTCTTTCTATCTTGAGTATAGCTTTCTGGGCTTTGATCACGTCTCCACCCCTCATCCATATCCTGCCGTTCCTCCCGACATAGATATCTGACTGTGTCTTCTCCTTCAGCAGCGTAACCATCGAGTTATTCTTCCCTATCACTCTCGGGACTTTCACAGGCGATATCTCGAGCAGCTCGCCGTCCATCAGAGGCCTGTCGAAAGACAAGCTTACGCTCCTGACCTCGTTCACATCGGCCACTTTCGCGAACACAACATCCCCTTCCTTGTACCTCTTCCTGCTCGCTAGGTAAGCGTCGTAAGGGGAGTTTATGTCGACGTTGTAGCCGCCTCTCCTGACGTCGGTTACCACTCCGACCACATAGTCTTCAGTCTGCGGGAAATACTTGCCCGTCAGAGGCGATATCTTTGTGTAGTTGTCTTGCTTGTCCACGACTCCCAAGACCATGGAATATATGTCATTGCCTTCCTTGAAAATATAAGAGTCTGCCGTTCCATCGACTTTTTCCCCCGGAATTATTATCTCTTTCATCTCATAACCTCTCTATTATCTTCGTCTCGTTGTTGCCAGACGTCAGCTTGTTGAGCTTGTCGAAAAAATCCCCCTGGAGGCCGGCCGGTATCTCGACCACTGCTATCAGCGAGCCGTCAGATTCCCACTCTTCCTTCATCATTTTATGTTCCTTCACGAAGCCATATACTCTAACGGCGTTTTCAGCCGGTATCTTGACCGCGATTTTGACTGTCTCGAGCTTGATGGGTAGTATGGGCCTTATCGCCTTCAATGCCAGTTCCATCTGGTCCTGAGCCGACTTGAACGGGTCGACATGGATCCTCGCCTCTTCCAGCGCCTTCTCGATTCTCTGCGGCGGGTGGGGCGCGTGGGTCCTTGGGTCGACGGCGTTCCTAGCTATCAGGTTGACTAACTGCTTGGTCCTCTCCTCCTGCATCTTCTTCTTTTGCTCCGTGGTCAGCTGGATTTCTCCGTCCTTGATTATCTTAACGGCTATTCTGTCGATGGCGTTGGTTCCGAAGGTCTTGTTCAGGTCAGATTCGCTTGCGCGCAGGCCTTTCCTAGAATCAGAAAAAACGTCCCTTGAGGCTATAACGTTATCAATCGGGACGTTCTCTCCTTTCTTCAACCTATAAGCGGTCTCGGGTTCGACCAGAATCTCGAAGTTTAACTGCCCGTGTTGATAGCGGGCAATAACCGCTTTGTCAAGCGATATCATAAAAATCCATTCTACTTCTTAGCCAGCTCCCTGATGTGCCTCTCCAAATCCTCCTTCGTCAAGGAAGTGTATTTCTTCTCCTTCTCGTCAATATAAGATATGTCGACCGTGTCTCTGGTGGTCGTCTTCTCGCCCATCGGGGATAATGCCCTCAGAGCCAGCTTTATGGCGTCTTCAAAGCCCATGCTCTCGCTGTACTCTTTCTCGAGCACCTTTTCCGCATCGGCTTTCTTCGCCCCTATCGCTGCGGCGCTCCATTCGACCATCGCCCCGCTCGGGTCTGTCTCGAACAGCCTCTTACCGGTATCGTCAACTCCTGTGATCAAAAGCGCGGCTCCGAACGGTCTTGCTCCGCCCCACTGCGTGTAGACCTGTTTCAGATCGCATATCTTTCTGGTCAGCAGCTCGACGTCTATCGGTGAGTTATAGACAAATTTTTCCTCTTGTGCGGTCTCTCTTGCATAGTCTATGAGCCTGCGCGCGTCGGCCACAAGGCCAGAGGTAGCCGCTCCGACATGCTCGTCAACCTGGAATATCTTCTCGATGGACTCGGGCTTCATGAGCTTGCTGACAACATCTTTCGCTATCGCCAGGAGAACGCCGTCCTTATAGACGATGCCAATGGCAGTCGTCCCTTTCTTGACCGCCTCTCTCGCGTACTCTACCTGGAACAGCCTTCCGTCAGGCGAGAAAACCGTAATAGCGCGATCATATCCTTGCGTAGAAACTGGGTACATCAAACCACTCCCAAACTAGATTTTTTGATAGAACCTGTAACAGTCCTTACATGTAGGAAAGCCTTGTATAAATCTATATCTGATAACAGAGCCAAGGCCGCCCTCACTAGTTCTAATCTTTTAGCCGCGCACCTTAAAATACCTTTCTGAGTTCCCTCGTCGAACTCTATGAATGCGAATTCGGCATCAGCAAGCCCCATATTGCCTATATTCTCATGCAATATAGCCAGAACTGCTTTCTTAACCTGCTCCTTTGAGAACTTCCTGTCCGATTCTATTTCAAAGACTACGTACCTCTTCTTCTCCTTGAGCGTTGGCGGGTAAGGTTTCATTTCATCCTCTCGAGCAGGGCCTTGGGATTCTCGCTTATGGCCCAAAGCGACTGGGCGTTGGTCAGGCCGAACAGGCTGCCGATAGAGGCTAAGTCCTGCGGAGCCCTCATGTCATATGGGCTTTTAGCTCCGGACACTATCACCAGATCGTTCTTCATCTTCCTGCATATCCCTATCGTAGATCTGATGTTGGCCAATAGCCTAGGCCTCATAGCCTTTTTCGTCTCGATTATATTCCTGAGTGAAATACCTATAAAGATGTCATAGTCTTTCGCTATTTGGCCAACTGCGGTGTCGAACTCCTTCGTCTGGCCGACCGGATCCAGCAGGACATCAACGCCTTTTTTCCTGACTATGGCCTGGTTTAGAGACAGTTCGCCGCCCCTGACGAAGCTGATTCTATCCCTGGCTATCTTCAGGTCGTTGCCTGTCCTCGGCTCGCTATAGGCTATCTCGTCGAACAGCACTCTATGATAGCCTATCTTCTTGCCGAACTCAACACAGGCTCGGTCGAACACCAAACTGTCTATAAACTCTCTCAAGCAATCACTCGAACAGTATTTTTGCGTTATACTTCATATTGTTAAGCGTGGCGGGAAACGAGGCTATTTTGATGGACAGTTTCATCACATCGCCCTTATAGGCTAAAGCCAATTGCCCCATATAGGCTTTTTGTTTGCTGAACCTGAGATGGAAATTGCCCTCTTCATCCATCCTGTCATCGATAGTATTGGCTATCTCCTGCCTCTCCTCTTTTGACAGCCCGTCTATGATCCTCTGCAGCATCTCCTTTATTTCAGGGGCTTTTTCCGCGCGGTACGTCAGCCGGGCTATTTTAGGCCCATAGTAGCTGTCTATCTCCTCTCTCTTGAGCTTGGCCTTGAGCGGCAGAACCAGGTTTAGCGCCTTCCTTACCCTTTTCTGGTCTTCAGTCGGGTACATGAAGGCCTCGACGCTTATGTTGTGCACCACTTTCATGGCAATCCCCTGCTCTTCTTCCCGGCAGAGGTCAATCCCCGATGGACACGCCCGCGCTGGTGTATGAGCCAGTTCACGTCCTTATCCGACTTTATAGCCGGATGGTTCACGTCCACCAATATCACTTCATAGAACTTGTTATTGCCATCCTCTCCGACCCAATAAGAGTTCAATACCTCGAGGTTCTGGTAATGTCTGGCGACCCTCTCTTCAGCTATCGACTGCAAAGACTTATGCGTCTTGAATTTCAGAACACCCTGTTTGCTGGGCATCCTCTTTGAGCGCGGCCTGGATTTCCTTCGTCCGCCCTTCCTTATTCTAGTTCTGATTACAACGAACCCCTGCTTTGCCTTGTAGCCTATCTCCCTGGCCCTTACCGTGTTGGTGGGTTTCTCTATCTTCTTGTTGACCGGCTCTTTACGCCAGACGACCATCTTTTGCTTGTAATGCTTCCAGAGCACTTCGTCCTTGCCAGAGTACTCTCTCTGAAAACTCTCCTTAATCAGCTTTGTCGCGCTCATGTTCCATCCTCCTGTTCAGGCTCGCGCCCACATTCAGGTTGTTTAAAACCAGTTGAAATAGTTTTGACTATGATGGTTTTTAATTCTTTCCCTCAATCAACAATCTCAAAAGAACTAAACATATTCTGGACAATAGTCTGGTATTTGTCGTAATTTACTGGTGTTGCGCCATATGTTAAAATGTATGTTTTGTTGTCCTTGATGGTCCATACTTGCATAGCTCGTAAATTGAGTTGGTTCTGCTTAGCAGTGTAAACGATTTTGTGCGCGGGATTGTTGCTTAAAGTAGCCGCTGTTGTCTCCGAAATATTAAAATCAATTATAGATTGATTAAGCGCCGCAATAGCCGCGTCATTATACTCCGCTAATGTCATTGGTTCAGGTAGCTCTTCCACAACAACGCTAACAATTCCCCCAGAAGCACCAGATGAGCTTTCCGAGGGCGATGTAAAGGCAACTACCGCACCCGTAAACTGCTCATTCTTGGTCCATGTGGAGGGGTATCTAATTGCTATGCCGAATGCTGCATTGGTATAATTCAAATAAGTGAAATCGGCAGTATTATTTGCCCCGGTTCCTGGGCCGTTATCCTGCCCAGGGCCGTTACCTTCTCCGGATACATCGCTTTCGAGGCAGCCCGCCAATAGAACGGCTGCTACGACCAAAATCACGGCATAATGTCTCATGGTATACCGATAGCTCCTACTCAATAAGTATTTAAATAGGTATATGCTAAATTAATATTACGTTCTATTTCTATAGGACAACATAGACAGTGATTTTCATGGGAATCAGACCGGGAAGGACGATGAGGCAGCCGAGAAGGGCGTGGTCCAGGACAGCCAAGCGGGTAGCTAGCAAAGGCTATGTCAAGGGAGTGCCAGACGTCAGAATTCACATGTTCGAGATGGGGTCGGCCTCTAAAAAGGACGAGTTCGACTTTCACTTGGACCTGGTCTCTCAAGAGCATGTCCAGATCAGGGATAATGCGCTAGAGGCCGCGAGGATTTCCGCTAACAAGCTTTTTGAGAAGAAGATACTGCCTGAGAACTATTTCTTCAAGGTCAGAGTCTATCCCCACCAGTGCCTGAGAGAGCACACGATGGCATCTGGCGCAGGCGCGGACAGGATATCGTCCGGCATGCGACTGTCTTTCGGCAATCCTTCGGGAAGAGCCGCTGTCGTCAAGGAAGGCCAGGCCGTGATGACTTTATACACGACCAAGAAGTTCAGGGAAGACGGTTGGCAGGGCCTGGAGCGAGCGGCAAAGAAGATGCCCGGACGCTCTATAATTGTCGAGAAGAAGAAATAATCAGCATGATACCTCTTCTTCACCTATTCTTAAGGTACAGTAATATTCATTATAAAATTTACTGCCCGTACAGCACGAGCTTAATTTTGCTGAAAAATCTTCTAATATTTCTAATTTAGAATCGTATACTTCATCGTGCACTAAACAAAAACCTTGTAATTCAGAACTACACTCTAAAATCACTGTGTTTGCTCCCCCCTGCCTATTTATAACATTTTGTAGATCACTTGAAAGAAAAACGGTACCTTTAATAAAAGATAATTCATCTGTTAAGTGCTTTACTCCAGGATACATTCTAGCTGATGAAAGAGAGTATCCTAATTTATCATAAGTGGTTGGCGTTAAATTACAACCGCTGCAAGGTAACCATAATAAAACAAGTATAATTATCAGAATTATTGTCACAGTTATTATGATTTTGAATTTAATATCCATACGAATAAAATGTAACTAATGCTTTTAAATCTTTCTACAAATGGACTCTGGGGGATTTGAACCCCCGGCCTCGCCCACGCCAAGGGCGCGATCTTCCGACTGATCTAAGAGCCCGTACAAGATTTAGGGATAACACTGTTTATTAAGCGTAATTGCTAAAAAGCGCTCGTGCTAAAAAAGTCAAACAGACGGCGAGATATACAGTATATTGTCCCCTCTGACTATCACGGTGCCTATCTTTGTTTTTATGTCGTCGCCCTCGAGTTCTTCTGTGTCTTCCATCACCAGGTTCATGTGCTGGTCGAAAGCCATCAGTTTCCCCCTCAGGTGCCTCGTGCCTTTCAGACGCACAAGTACCGCCTTGTGCATAGCGTTGTTCAACAAATCAAACGGTCTTTCAATTGCCAATTAAATCACCTTTTTCGTTTTAAAAAACCAAATAACCTACCGAATATACTATTTTTAGGAGACACTGCTTTAAAAGGGGCTACGCCAGACAAATCGGATGCAAGCTTGTTGATTACCTGGGTTGTTGGCGATGTCGGGTATTGCCTGACGATGGGCTTGCCGGCGGTCACGCACTCCCTGACAAGCGGGTCCTCGCTGACTCTGGCCAGTATAGGACATTCTAGCAATGACTCTAACTCCCTGGCGCTCAGCTCTCCTTTCGTGCCTTTTATCATATTTATCACAAAGCCGGTTATCTCCGCGCCCATCTTCTCCGCAACTATCTTTGTCTTATAGGCATCGGTGGCGGATATCGGCTCGGGCATGACTATCAATATGACCTCCTTGCATGCGGCGAAACATGTTATCGTGTCCCTGCCAACCCCCGCGGGACAGTCGAGCAGAACAAAGTCAGCATTGCCCGAATATTCCAGCACAGTTCTTTGCAGCTTCTCCGGATCGACCCTCCTGAACTGGGACGGAGAGATCCCGGCGGGCACGAACCTGGCGTTTTCAGTGACGTTATAGACGGCGTCTTGAGATTGGGCTTCGCCGTTCAGGACATCCTGCAGGGTTATGGGCCTTCCCTCCATGCCCAGAACCAGCTCCAGATTGGCCATATCCAGATCAGCGTCAACCATGATAACCTTCTTGCCCAGATTGGCTAGCGCTATGCCTAGATTAGCCACCATGGTCGTCTTCCCGACTCCTCCCTTGCCAGATGCAACCGCTATAATCCTTCCCATAACATCACTTCAAAGCGAATTTGTGGATGCCCTCATCAAGACGTTGGACTATCCTCTTGACCTCCAGATCGGATATCTCGCCAGATGACCTCAACAGGCAGACCAAATCCCCCACCGGATAGATTATGTTGTAGCCCGAGCCGTCTTTTATGGTCAGGAACTTTGCGTCAGGGAACTCGGACGTGATATACTCATAGACGGAAGAGCCCTTCACGGCGCTGGCAAACCCATCCCCGTCAGAGGACATCAGGACTGATCCGTCCTTCTTGGAGATTATCAGCGAATCGACATAAAAATCTTTTGCCACGTTCTTCACATAGTCCGCAGGCTTTTTGGCTATCTTCTGGATTTCCATCCATAACAGCTCTTTCAGGAACTTTACCCTCTCATCTTTCTTCTCGTCTTCAGTCCTTTTTCCGATTATCTTCCGCCAGACTCCGTTCAGTGTCATTTCTTCCCCTTCTTGTCGATCATCCTGTCTATTTTCTTGTTCTCCTCGTCAGCGCTCTCCATCAGAATAGAGCGCGTCACATTCGGCCCGATCATCCTGGAAAGACCATACCTTTTCATCAGCACATCTCTTTCCACGCCTTTTTCCGGCTTCTTTATAGGCCCGGCGAGCGATTCCTCGAATGAATAAGAGAACGCCCCGGGAAACTGGAGCATCGACGGGCTGATTATGTCCGACTTGAGGTTGCAGTCCTCGTTCAGCGTCATCACCAATTGTATCTGGTAGGAAGACAGAGAGAACGAATCCAATACGCCTTTACTGGCTATAAAAGCGTTCAGGTTTCTGGCCAATGCTTCCTCCGCTACAAATCGTGCGTTGTACTTGTAGTATTCGTAATCGCACGAGACGATGCTGCCGTTGTGGAAGAGCATTACTCCTTCTTCGATGCCCGTCTTGCCCCGAATAGTAACACAGGTATAACCGTTGAACTTATCTTCCATCAGCTTGGCCATGTACTCTTTCGGCCTTATGTCGCCAAGGCTGGTTCCCTTCTCGACCGATGTTCCTGATGTTATGTTCATTCAACCACTGCGAGACTTTATCATGATTATGTTGTCAGCGGAATTCTTGAGCGCGACAGAAAACGGCTCGCTGCCTATGACTATCGTCCCTTTTCCGTGGGATTTTGCCTTCAATAGGACAGATTGGAAATCGGCATCTCTCGTCATCAGCGCTATGATGTCTATATGCGGGTTATATATTAGTTCCATGGCTTCGGCGGCCATCGGGGCGTCGACATCGTCCGTAGTCACTACAATCGGCTCTAGGCCTTGGTTGACTATAGCCTCGATCAATTTCTCTGGTGCGAACTGGTTCAAGAAGACTTTCCCTATCTTCAGCGTCCCATAGACGGACAGCTGGTTCTTCACTTTCATCAGGTCGAAGTCAAACTCCTTTCTTAGCATGTTAGGCCCGTCGACCAATAAGCCTATCCTCTTCCCCTCTTCTTTCTTTTTTCTTTTCAGCTTCTGCCTTACCCTATCGAACATGAAATCACAAATTGAATGCTTTCCTGGTGTTCCTCTCAGTTATTTTTTCTATCTCGCCCGCGGAGAGTTCTTTCACTGACGCGATATAGTCGATACCCAGCGCGACGTTTTTCGGCTCGTTCCTGCCCTTTCTCTCCGGGTGCAGGTACGGCGAGTCTGTCTCAACAAGCATATTAGATAGGGAAATATCCTTAATTAAGCTTTTGCTGTCGCCATAGCAGATATTGGTGGCTAGCGAGATATAGTAGCCTAAATCTTCCGCCTTTTTCGCGTCGCTCTTGTCGCCGGAGAAGCAATGCAAGATAGCCGTCTCGACATGCTTTCTCGCCAGTATCTCCAACGCGTCCTTCATAGCCTCTCTAGCGTGTATGATCAGGGGCTTTTCATACTCTTTGGCCATCCCTATGAACCGCTCGAAGTTAAGAGTCTGCGCGCACTTGTCCCTGCTCCAGTAATAATCTAGGCCTATCTCGCCTAAGGCAACACAGTCGTCCAGGTACTTCTCTATCTCCGTTATCCTGTTCTCCCTCAGGCAGCTGATAGGATCTATTCCAGCGCATGGAAATACATAGCCTTTGAACTCTTTGGCTATCCTGGCTATCTTTTCGTTTGAGGAAAAATCAGAAGCCGGGTCTATGATCAGTTTTACTCCCGCCGCCTTAGCCGATTCAACGACCGTCTTTCTGTCCTTGTCGAACCGCTTAGCGTCCAAATGGCAGTGACTATCTATCATGCTACAATTATCTCTTAAGGTTTATAAATAAATCATGCCTTATTCTAGTTATGAAGCTCTCAAAACTCATCGCTCTGACCTTAGTCTTTGGCCTGGTGGTGATGTTTGTTATAGGCTTTCTTGCAGGCTTTGACAATATAGCCGATGTCCTGGCCAGAGCAGACTACAAGTTTGTCGCGCTGGCGATAGCGTTCCAGGCAATGTCAGTCATAGCCTTGTTCTTTCGTTGGGAGTTCATAGTCAGATACTGCCGATTGAAGATATCTGATTCGAGGCTGTTCATGATAACGCTCGCCGGGATATCCTTTTCCCACCTGATGCCCAGCTCCAGAATGGGCGGAGAGCCGGTAAGAGCCTATTTCCTGAGAAAGGAGTCGGGAAAAAGCACCAGCGTCTGCCTCTCGACCATCATAGTGGAGAGGATATTCGACGCCATGATGTTCTCCGTCATCTCGCTTATAGTCCTTATAGCCATAGTCCTGTTCTGGAATCTGCCCCTCTGGCTGATATTCTTATTGGTAATAGCGTTCGCAATCTCCTCTTTCATGCTGTTTATAATGGTCTATATTTCCATCAACAAGAAAGTCGGAATGCGTATGGCGATGTGGGTTCTGAAAAAGTTCGAGCGCTTCCTGTCGAGATGGAAGACAATGTCGGAGTGGGAGAAAAAGCTGACGAGAGAGGTCAAGATGTACTCTGAGAACGTGGCTTCCATGATAAAGAAGAGAGACCTTTGGGGGCTGGGGCTGGGCTTTTCTGTCCTCATCTGGCTATTCGACATATTCCGGACTTACTTCATTTTCCTGGCGTTGGGGACGGACGTTAATATCCTGGTCATAGGCGGGGCGATAGTGATAGCCTCTCTCGCCGGCGCCATCCCCATATCCCCGGGCGGGCTAGGCCTTATCGAGACTGGCATGATGGTCGTGTTCGCTTCCGCTGGCGTCCCTATCGCCATAGCTGGGATGGTGGTCATAATCGACAGGCTGATTTCCTACTGGGGCCTGACGTTCATCGGGCTGGTGCCTTCATATTATCTGGGAATCAAAAAGTATAAGGCGTGAAAATGAGGACAAGAATCGCCAGGACCTTTAAGGGGGATCTGGAGCAGAATCTATTCAGGAGCAGCGATTTCAAGAAGAGGCTCTACCGCGCGGAAGACCGGATCAAGCTAGTTATAGACGAATTGAACAAGACCAATGCCCATTCTCCCAGGTTCTCCCAGCTGGTCAACGAGAGGGACAAATTGTTCGCGCACATGGACAGGCTGGAGATGAGGATACACGACCCTGCGGAGATAATGGCAATCCGCAAGGAGTACGAGGAACTGCCTACAATCTATAAGGCCAGGAACGAGATAAGACACCGACTCGTTAGAGATTATGGCGTCAAGTCGGATATAGCCAATGTGGCCTCCGTGATAAAGATGGTCAAAGGCTATGACGACCGCGCGGCTATAAGCAGGGCCAAGACGGTGCTGGCCGACGAGATGCTGCTCGGTGACCTGAAAGAGAAAGACTATGACAAAGAAGCGGAGATAGCGGACGATATATTGATTAACGGGGAAAGCAGTAAATATCTGAAGCGCTTCAATCAGAAAAGGAATTATATTTAACGGAGGTTTTTTGATGGCTGGGGGAGTTATTCAGGGCATAGTCAAGGACCTGAAAGAAGGGAGATTCGTGGTTATAGACGGCGAGCCGTGCAAGGTAGTCAGCATCGATATTTCTAAGACAGGCAAACATGGCTCGCATAAGGCCAGAGTGGAGGCTATGTCCCTGTTCACCGGCACAAAAAAGACCATTATGAAGCCGGGCGACGCTACTATCGAGATACCTATAATCGAGAAGAAGTCGGTCCAGGTCGTGTCTATAATGGGGAAAAAGCTCCAGCTCATGGATTTAACTACCTACGAAGTGTTCGAGATGGAGTGCCCTGCCGAGTTCGCTGACAAGATAAGCCAGGGCGCCGAGCTCGAGATCCAGGACGTCATGGGGAAGAAGATGATAGTCAGGGTCAAAGGGTAATGAAAAGTTATTGCAAGGTTTCTGATTTAACCCAGATAGGCTAATAGGGGAATACTGGAAG
>Ga0315286_10001590_pt1 | contig 20594 bp, 14 predicted proteins | sample YL17G10_0_MG_FD_205038 | JGI IMG/M metagenome (GOLD analysis project Ga0315286, IMG submission 205038) | Sediment microbial communities from Yellowstone Lake, YNP, Wyoming, USA - YL17G10_0 | ecosystem: Environmental > Aquatic > Freshwater > Lake > Sediment | place: USA: Wyoming | collected... | reverse complement strand
ATCCCCGAGGCCCCTCCGCGGCAAGCGGCGGGCGCTATTTGAGATAGGTCGCGAGCCACTCGTGGAGCGTCTTCCACCACAATTCGGCGTTTTGGGGCTTAGAGATGAAATGGTCCTCGTCGGGGAAATAGAGGAGCTTCGAGGGTACGCCCATCCGTTGGAGCGCCGTAAAGAGCTGCAGGCCCTGCTCGAGCGGGACGCGGAAGTCGTTGGCGCTGTGGACGACGAGAAGAGGTGTTTTGAAATTCTTGACGTACATCGACGGCGACCACTTCGTGTACTGCTCGGGGCTCGTCCACGGCGTGCCGTGGTATTCCCACTCCGGGAACCACAGCTCCTCGGTCGCGCCGTACATCGAGCGGAGGTCGAAGACGCCGTCGTGGGAGATGAGGCAGTCGAAGATGTCCGTCTGACCCTCGATCCAGTCGATCATGTAGCCGCCGTAGGATGCCCCGGCGGCGCCGAGCTTATCCTTGTCGATGAAGGGATAAGCGCCGTGGAGGTAGCCGACGGCTTTGAGGATGTCCTGGTAGGGCTTGCCGCCCCAATCGCCGCTGATCGAGTCGGTGAAGGCCTGCCCGTAGCCCGTGCTGCCGTGGAAGTTGACCATGGCCGTGACGTAGCCGGCGGCGGCGAACATCTGGGCGTTCCAGCGGTAGTGGAAGTTGTCGCCGAAGCTGCCCTGGGGCCCGCCGTGGATGAGCATGAGGAGGGGATATTTCTTCGACGGGTCGAAAGCCGGCGGTTTGAGGAGGAAACCGTGGACCTTGTCGCCGGCCGCGCCGTCGTACCAGAATTCCTCGGCCGGGTTCATGTCCAGTCCGGCCAGAAGATCGGCGTTGATCTTCGTGAGCTGTGCGAGCGTCTTCGCTTTCAGATCGAACGACCAGACGTCGTTCGGCAGGCTGAGGGCCTGTTTGAGGAAGTAGAAGGTCCGGCCGTCGGGGGACAGGGCCAGGGCGCTCAACGTATGGCCCTCGAGGACCTTCTCGATCTTCTTCGTCGCCAGGGTGGCCCGGAAGACGGCCGTCCGCCCCTTTTCTTCGGCGTCGAAATAAAGCGCCGTACTTCCCGGCGCCCAGAAGAATGCGCCGACGGAATAGTCCAAGCTCCCGGTCAGGTTGTCCGCGGTCCCCGTTTTCCGGTCGAGGAGCATCAAGCTGAGCTTGTCGGCTTCGAACCCGGGACGGGCCATGGCCAGGTAGGCCAGGAAGCGTCCGTCGGGCGAATAGCTCGGCGAATGGTCGTTGGCCTTGTTGACCGTCAACTTTTTCGGCTCTCCGCCGCCAGCTATCCCGGTGACGAAAATGTCGTTGTTCGTGCCGAGCCCCAGCAGGAACTCGGGGTCGACGTTGCGGACGAAGGCCATTTCCGTCCCGTCGGGGGAAAAGGCGTAGTCTTGCGCGCCGCCCAGGGCGATCGGCGGCACGTCGAAGTCGCCCGGGGTAATATCGACGGCCGTTCCCCCCGCCGCCGGGACGACGAACAGGTGGCTCCGCGTCCCGTCCGACCAGGCGTTCCAGTGGCGGATGAGGAGATGGTCGAAGAGGCGGCCTTTGACCTTGCTCGCCTCGATGGCCTCCGCCTTTTTCCGGTTGCTCTCGTCGTCGGGGCAATCGGGGAAGACCGATGAGACGAAGGCGAGGTGCGTTCCCTTCGGTGACCAGATAACTCCAGAGGCGCCGGTTGAAATGCGGGTGGCCTGGACCGCTTCGCCGCCGCTCGGGTCGATCCGCCAGACCTGCGGGCTGCCCGAGCGGGTCGAGATGAAGGCGATCGTCCGGCCGTCGGGCGACCAGCGGGGATTCATGTCCGCCGCCGGGTTCGAGGTCAGCCGCCTCGGTTCGCCGCCGCGCGACGGCACGAGCCAGATATCGCTCGTCCCGCGATTGGCGGCCTTATCCATGACCGTGACGACGTAGGCGATGGAGGATCCGTCGGGGGAGAGCTGGAGGTCCGTCACCCGCTTGATGCTGATGAAGTCGTCGAAGGCGATGGGCTTGAGCGTCGCGCCCTGGCCCGGAGCGGCGAACGGGGCGCCTATCACGACACCCAGGAAAAGAAGGCAGACGGCGAGGGCGGCTTTTTTCATCGGCGGGACTCCTTCACTTTGAATGGCGGTCACGGAAGGATTATACGACAAAAGCCGATTGACAGGCAGGGGAAAAAGGGGATTGTCGACTTTTTGGCGAGTCGGCCGAATGAATTTCATTTTGCTTTCCTCGAAATCACGGATCCCGTCCTGGCCAGAACAAGGATCCCGAAGATTTCAAAAAACAGAAGTCGCCGTATAAACGGATATTCGGCACTCGGCGATTCCGGGTTTGAGCGGGAAGGTGTGGGAGCCGAACCCACTCGGGACGTCTATAGCCCCATACTGGATTTGGGGTCCGGCTCAATACGCCTGTGGCAACCAGCCAGCCAGATTTGAAGCACGATGGGTGACGGCCTTGCCCCTCAACGATTGAGCGAGGCTGGTCAGAGTTCGGTACGTTGGGCTGAATTCATCCTTTCATTTTAGGTCAAAGACAATATCGGGAGTCCCCAAAATGGTAATGGGTAAACTATGGCTCTTTGATCTCCCTTTCGTCGCCGCCCAACGCGAGATACTTTTTGAAATATTCCCGGGCCTTGTCCAGATCGTTCCGTGCCTTGTAGAGATTTCCGAGTTCGAGGTAAGGTACAAGCCCCTCCGGATTAAAGGCGATCGCTTTCTCGAGGTATTCGGTCGCCTGCGAAGTCTTCCCCTGTCGCGCATAGAGGAGCCCCAGGTACTCGCAGCATGGCGCCGACACCAGCTCGACCTTGACCGTGAGGGAATGATCGAGTGCGCCTGCGGCGGCCATGGTTGGAGCTCTGGCCGCCGGCGCGACGTTCTCCAGGCGAAGGGCCTCCAACCAATTCTTCTCGGCGTTCGCGTCATCCCCCAGCCCGTGGAAGGCGCAGGCCAGGTTGAAAAAGCCCAGCGGATCGTGAGCGTCCAGCCGGATCGCGCTTTCGTAGGAATGGACGGCGTTCTCGAAATCCCCGACCTTGAAATACACGTTCCCCATCAGATCATACGCGTCCCGGTAGTCGGGCTTCAGCCTCAGAGCCCTCACGCCGCATGCGAGCGCCTCGGCGAGGAGGCCCTGGTTGTTGTCGAGCTGGCCTAGGTTATAATAGATCGATGGAGATCCTTCATAAATTTCTGTAAACATCCGAAGATGACGAGCCGCCTCCGTCAGCAGGCCCCTCTTGATGAAGTCCACAGCATAGGTCTGGGCCACCGAGACGGCTTCTTCCGGCCGGCCCTCCAAAACATAGATAAAGCGTGGTCCCCGGGCCTTCAGGAAATCCCGGGAAAACGTTGCCGCGGTCGATCCGTCGGCCAGTCTCCTGCGCGCATGCGCCTGCTCGAGCAGGTAACGGGCCTGAAAATCCAGCGGAGCCAGCTTGATAACTTTCGTCAGCGTCCGAGCGGCCTTTTCGAACTCGGCGCTCTGCAAGTCGTGGATAGCCAAATCCATGAGGGTGTCCGACCTGAAAGGTTCGGCGGCTAAGGCCTCCTCGAGCGAAGCCCGGCATTCGTCCCGCCGGCCAACCTGAGCTAGGCTGATGGCCTTGAGCACAAGGGCATCGGCGGATATCTCGGAGGCCACGCGCGTGCCGTCTTCCAGTGCCGAGGACCCTCCCACGGTGGCCGAGGAGCCCGCTCTCCCCGGTCCGGCCGAAAAACTCTCGCCCCGCCTGTCACACAGTTTCAGGGCCTCTTCCCAATTTCCAGATTCCATCTCCGCGTTGATTGCCTGAAGCCAGCAATCCGTAGGGTCATAGCCAAGGGCCTGAGCGCGGAGCAGCCAGGATCTGGCTGTCCGGGCGTCTCGTTTTCTGGACGCGTCCAAGCCCAGAACATAGGCAGGAAGACCCGCGTTAGGAGATAGATCTCGGAGTGCGGCTTCGACCTTCTTCCGGCCGGATCTTTTCAGGATTTCGTCCAAATCAGCCTGTACTGCCCGAGCCGTTGTCGCGGCGTTGTCAGCCTGTCCCATGGCACGCTGAACGAGAATGAAGAGAATGAGCGGCTTGAGATCGGCCGGGAACAGTTCGTGCTCCCGGTTAAGGACGCCCGCGGCTTCTTCGTATTTGTTCAACCGGAAGCAGGCGTAGGCCTGCTTGATGCGCAGCCCTCTCTCCATCGGATGCTTCTGGAGGGCCTGCTCAAATAACGAGTTCGCCTCGTCGTAGAGCATAAAGTCCATGCAGGACAAAGCGCGCGTGATCTGCTCGCCCTGGGCCTTCAAAGGCCGAAGTCCCACGAACGTGGGGAGGATCACCATCGCTAAGATCAACATTCGTACGCGGGAAGCGGCGCAAGCCGACATACTTCACCTCCTTTCGTCATTCCCTAAGAGCCAAATTCGCCAATCGCCTTCTTTTAGGAAACGAGCCGTGCCGAGACAGCCATACTGGCATCTGTCAATTCCCTGTAGCACCCGGCGATTCTCACCAAGTCTTCGTGCCTCCCCTCTTGGACAAGGCGTCCGTCCTCGAGGACGTAGACTCTGTCCGCCCAATGGATATTGTTGAGATTGTGGCTGATGATGATGCAGGTTCTGTCCTTGAACAACTCCTGGATCGAATCAATCACGTCCTTCGCGGCCAGCGGGTCCAGATGGGCCGTCGGCTCGTCAAAGATGACCACATCCGGCATCTTCAGAAGGCAACGGGCGACGGAGATCCGCTGTTTTTCGCCGCCCGACAGCCTCTTTCCGATTTCTCCAGCGCGAGTATTGTAGCCTTCGGGAAACCTGGATATGAAGTCGTGGCAGCCGGATGCCTTTGCGGCGGCAATGACCTCAGCCAACGATGCTTCCGGCCTGCTGTACTTGATATTGTTGAGGAGCGAGTCATCGAATAGCAGAACGTTCTGAGACACAATTCCGATCCTCTTCCGAAGCGAGTCCAGCTTGATCGTCTTGAGATCGAATCCGTCGATCTCGATCCGACCCGAAGTCGGCTCATAGAGCCCGAGCGCAAGATGGACGAGGGTCGATTTCCCGGCCCTGCTCTTCCCGACAAAAGCGACCTTTTCCCCTCCCCGGATGTCAAAGCTCACATCCCGGAGTACGTCCTTCCCGTTGCCAAAGCTATAATGGACCTTGTCGAAGCAAATGGCGCCGCGGAGAGTCATCGGATCGTGTGTCCTTGCCGGATTCTCGTCCTCTGCCGATCGATCCAAAAAGGACGAAATCCGCTTGCACGCCATCATGGTCCTCTGCAATTGGATAAACGTGATAGCGAACAATTGGATCGGTGAATACAGATAGCCGAGGTAGGCGACGAAGGCCATATACTGGCCCACGCTAAGGCGGCCCGCGATGATCTCATGCCCGCCGAACCATAGGATGAGCAGAAGATTGAGGCCTGTGATAACCGCCAGGACTCTCCCGGATATCGAGCTGAATAGATTTTGGAGCGTCTCCACTTCGATCATGCTACGCAAGCCACCTTTGATCGCAACAGTTTCTTGACCTTCCTTTCCGAAAGTCTTCACGACTTCAATGCCGGACAGCGTATCCTGGATCTTGCCACGCACCTTGGCGCTCGTTTCCATTGTCCCGAGGCTCGTTGTTCGGATCATCCCGACCGAACGGCGAGAGACCTCGAAAAACAGCGGCAGTGCCGGCAAGGCCACAAGGGTCAGCTTCAAGTCATAACGACTAATCAGAAAGATTGCGCCCACGAAGCGAAGTGTGTTTTCGGCCAGGACCGGGATGGTCGACGAAAAGAAACTCCCCAAGAGGTTCACCTCGTCAAGCCGTGAAATGACATAACCCGTCTGGAAATCGTTGAAGAACGAAAGTGGATAATGAGCCCCGTAATGGCGGGGCCCGGCAGGCTCAGGGCAGAGCCCAAGATGAGCAGACAGAACAGCCCTAGGACTCTGGACGCGTTCTTCTTGGCGTGCGGAACGAGGAACGCCAGCTCATGAGTCTTGAAGTCCAGCTTCGTCTTTTGTCGCTTAGCGGCTTGGGCACACGACAAAAGACCGCGCACGCGTTCTTTAAACGTCATGGAGACCTAGATTTGCCGCCTCATCGAGGGGACCTCTCATTGCTTGACAATCAGGTCGGCCGTCGTTATGGCCCTCGCGCCGGTTTGCGGGTCTTCGGCCAGAACACTGAGGGTGTATGGGCCAGACGTGAGCGGTGCGGGCGTCCGGAACTCCAGAATGAGGAACAGGAGGCCGTCACGTTTGACGCTGTCGAGGAGACTGACCTTGAGCGGGGTCGTTTGTCCGACTCCGGGAATCTCGAGCAAGGCCCGGGCCTGGAAGTCCTGTGCAGAGGCGCTGGTCCGCTCACACCTCAGCACCGCCCGGAACACCTCGCTGCCCTCCTCCAGCTCAGCGGGCACCGGGCTGTATTCCCGGGTAGGAAAGAGAAACGCCTGCGCGAGCGAGAAGCCCTGCCCGCCCTTATCTTTGACGTCGCCCGAAAAGTTGACGTACTGGGTCGAGCGGTACGGGCCGATGAAAAGCGGAGGGAAGAGTTTGAGGGGGGCGGCCGAGGCCTCGGGCACTTCGACCGAGCAGGCGCCGACCGCCGACCTGCCTGTTTCGAGATTCCTGACGACGACCCGGGCCTCGTAACGGCCAGGCGTGAGGGCCGCGGCGGAATACTGGCAGAGTGTTTCTGCGGCGAGAGCTGTCCAATCGATTTCCGCGCGCCGACCGGCGACGATGCTCTTGTCCGCGGCCAAAACGAGGCTGATGACCTCAGTCTTTTTCCCGACGTTTTCGAGCATCGCCCTGACCCGGATCAAGGAGAGGAGGAGCGTGTTGGTTCCCGATTCGTCCGAAAACGGCAGGGCGGTCAGGGGAAAGCCGATGGGCTGCCCGAAATAGGGATCCTCGCCGAGGGCGACATCGATGAGATGGAGGGACTTCTCCATGGCCGAAAGCTTGTTGAACGGGGCGGGATTAAAATATCCCTTCTGGCCGAAGGTCTTGTATCCCTTGCGCGTGATTTCGACTTTGATGTCATGGAACTTTCCGTTCCAGGAGGTGCTGGTCGGGTAGCCGAGGACGTAGTAGTTGCTGGTGACGTTCCGAATGCTCCTGGCGTTCTCGGCGTAGTGGTCGACGGCGTCATAGTATCGGCCGCCGGTGATGTTGGAGAGATAGCTGAGTCCGCCGTTGGGGGACATCGCTTTGTCCATCCCTCCCGCCGTGTTGACGACGAAGACCGGGCAGTTGGCCGAAGCCAGCTCCCTGGCCATATCCCGGAAGCGCACCGCGTCCGGGTCTGACGGGCTGTCCATGATGTGCCTGAATTCTCTGGAAAAGAGGATGATGTTTTTTTGTCCGTCGACCTGCCCCAGCGCCTTCGCCAGCTCGGCAAGGCGTACGATGAAGTCCCGGCGACCATAGGGGCGCCGGTTGCCGCCGCTGTCGAAGTCTTTGAAAAGAGAGAAAAGTCCGTCGAGGGTCGGATGTTCCGGGTTGGCCAGCTCGTGCTCGGTGAAGGATTCGACGGCCAGTCCGCCCAGCGCAGCTCCCGGCTCGTTCTTGATCTTGCTGATCGCTTCGCGGATCTTCCGGTGATCAGACGTGAAATATTCGTGGACGGTCAGGCCCGACGTCGGAGAGCAGGAAAAGAAGGCGACTTCGTCGCCCGGCTGGACGCTGTTGTCGAGGAACTGCAGGGCCGCCTTTCGGGATTTGTTGGTGCCCTCCAGATCGTTGCTGTCGTTGTCAAAGAGCAGAATATACTTGCGCTTCATGAGAGGTGAAGCGGCGGGCGCGGCTTCCGAAGCGGCCTTCTCCACGTCGACCGTTTCCGGCGTCTTGATGAAGTGCTTCTCGAAATCCGTGATCTTCTGGAGTTTTCCGTTATCATAGAGAACGAAGTCGGCCTTCTCGAGATCCACCGCCGGATTTCCGTCGGGGCCCATGACGAAGACCTGGATGAGCTTCAGCGTTACGAAGACTTCGTATTGGAGAGGTTTCTGCGCCTGTTCGGCTCGAGGCTGACCTTGAGCGCCCATCGTGGGGGATACCGCGAGGAAGAACATATCGACGATCAAGATCGATAAAGCCAGAACCTTGGCAGCATTAGGAGAAAGGGAAAAACATGCCATCATCTCTCCGGCTCTTCTCAACCCGCTCAGATTATAATACCACCCACCATTCCGCTCAAGCCCCAAGATCGACGAGTTCGGGCTTCGTCAGCCTGAAAGAGGGGAGAGGCCTGAGCCTCCCCCCGAGGTCTCGAACGCAAACCTGAGGCTCATGAGCCGCGTCAAATCCGTGTCACGAAGGACTCCCACGATCGCCCGTGGCTCAAAGCCATGTGAAGACTGGTGCCCGCCACGTGTCGAGTTTTTGTCGAGATTGAATTATCTGGCGCATATGATAAGAGTCAACGACTTGTGCGCAACGGTCTTTTTTGCGCGGGGGATTATACGGCAAAAGTCCCTAAGAAATCCGCGACGGAACAAATTTCGCTTGCGTCCCGTATATCACTGGGAATAAACTGAGCGCTTCCGATGAGCATCGAAGTCAAGGACCTGAGTTTCCGTTACGGCAAGATCGTCGCCCTCGACGGCGTGACCATGAAGCTCGGCGAAGGCGCGGTCGGTTTGCTCGGTCCGAACGGGGCCGGGAAGAGCACCCTCCTCCGCATCCTCCTCGGCTTCCTCGTCCCGGAGCGGGGCGAGGGCAAAGTCCTCGACTACGACATCCGCCGCGACCAGGCCATGATCCGCCGCTCCGTCGGCTACATGCCCGAAAGCGACTGCTTCGTCGCCGGCATGGACGCCGTGACTTTCACCGCCTATTTCGGCGAACTCTCGGGCATGCCCCGGCAGGAGGCCATGAAACGGGCCCACGAGGTCCTCTTCTACGTCGGCCTCGGCGAGGCGCGCTACCGGCTCCTGGACACGTATTCGGCCGGGATGAAACAGCGCCTCAAGCTGGCCCAGGCCCTCGTTCACGACCCGAAGATCCTTTTTCTCGACGAGCCGACCTCGAATCTCGACCCGAACGGACGCACCGAGATCCTCGAGCTCATCCGGGACATCTCCACGAACAAGTCGATCCAGGTCCTCCTGTCCTCGCACATCCTGGCCGACATCGAGTCGATCTGCGGGTCGGTCGTCATCCTCAACAAAGGGCGCCTCGCGGCCGAAGGGCGGATGGCTGACCTCCGGGCGATCAACTACAGCCTCTTCGAGCTCCGGCTCAAGGGCGACGGCGGAGCCTTCCGCAAGGACCTCGAATCCCTGGGCTGCCGTGTCGACGAGATGGAGGACAAGCTGATCAAGGTCTACATGCCCGAGGGGAGCGACCGCATGGACATCTTCCGGGCCGCGGCGAGGACGGGCGTCCAGCTCCGTTATTTCGTCAAAAGCCAGACCTCGCTCGAAGACCTCTTCGCCGGCGTCGTGGGGGTCGATTGATGGCCACCATCCGCGAGAAGGGCTACAGCCACTGGGACGGGAAGCTAGCCGAACGCCGCTTCCCCTGGTGGCCGATCACCCGGGTAGGTATCCGGCTGGCCTTCCGCAAGAAGGCTTTCAAGTTCGTCTTCGCCGGGGCCTTCATGCCCTCTTTTATCGCCCTCGTCGGGCTCTACATTTCCGAACGGCTCGAGGATTTCAAGGCCATCGTCAGAAGCAACGAGGCGCTGATCAATATCAATCCGAAATATTTCAAGACCATCTTCACGAACGACGGGCTTCTTTTCCTTATCATCCTCGTTCTCAGCTTCGCCGGCGCCGGGCTCATCTCCGACGACCTCAAGCACAACTCCCTCCAGCTTTATTTCTCGAGGCCGCTCGGCAAGAAGGATTACCTCCTCGGCAAGATGTCGGTCGTCTTCTTCTTCGTCCTCATCCTGACGGCCGTCCCCGGGCTGGTCCTGTTCATCTTCAAGATGATATTCGCCGGCAGCTTCAAATTCTTCCTCGAATACCCCTGGCTGCCCCTGTCCATCCTCGGCTGGTCGGCCTTCCTGGCCGTCTTTTTCGCCTTCTACGTCCTCCTCCTTTCGGCCTCGAGCAAGAACACGCGCTATGCCACGATCCTCGTTTTCGCGACCTACATCTTCTCCAATGTGCTCTTCGGCATCTTGATGAGCATTTTCCACAAGCCGGCCCTGGCCCTCTTTTCCATTCCGGCCAATCTCCAGCAGGCCGGCGCTTTCCTCTATGGCCAGAAGCTTCCCTTCGCCTTTCCGGCCGTCTGGTCGTTCGTCGTCCTGGCCGGGATATGCGCCCTGTCCGCGGTCGTCCTCAACCGGAAAACGCGCAGCGTCGAGGTCATCAAGTGACGGCCGTCATCCATGCCTCCAACCTGTCCAAGTGGTACGGGAACGTCCTCGGCCTTAACGACGTCACCCTGGATATCGCCAGCGGCATCACCGGCCTCCTCGGGCCCAACGGCGCGGGCAAATCGACGTTCATGAAGCTCATCACCGGCCAGATGAAGCCCAATATCGGCCAGGTGACCGTCCGCGGCCGCAAGTCCTGGAACAACCCGGTCCTTTTTCGCGACATCGGGTTCTGCCCGGAGAACGACGTCTTCTATGAGGAGATGACGGGCTGGGAATTCGTCACCGGGCTTCTTCGTTTCTACGGATACTCGGCGTCCGAAATCAAGGAGCGCGCGGCCAAGGCGCTGGATATCGTCGAGCTGACCAAAGACAAGGACCGGCTCATTCGCGGCTACAGCCGGGGCATGCGCCAGCGGGTCAAGTTCGCCCAAGCCATCGCCCACGACCCCGAGATCGTCATTCTCGACGAACCGCTGAGCGGCCTCGACCCTCTGGGCAAAAGAAAACTCATCAAACTCATCAAGGAATTCAAGAGCCAGGGACGGACCGTCCTCGTCTCGAGCCACGTCCTGCCCGAGATCGAGGCCCTGACCTCGGAGATCGTCCTCGTCCACCAGGGCAAGATCCTGGCCCAGGGCGATATCCGCTTCATCCGCGAGCTCATCGAGTCCCACCCGCACATGATCTCGGTCCGCTCGAGCGACCCGCGGGCGCTGGCCGCGCGCTTCGTCGGCGACCGGTCGATCCAGAAGATGTCCTTCGGGGCCGACGGCCGGACGTTCGTCGTCGAGACGCACAAGCGGGACGATTTCTTCGGCTGCCTGACGGGCGCCGTCCTCGAGGCCGGGATCGAAGTCGAGGAGATCTCGTCGCCCGACGACAATCTCCAGTCCGTCTTCGAGTATCTGGTGGGGAAATGACATGAACGCGATAAGGGCCATCCGCGAGGTCTTCGGCTTCTTCTTCTCCCTCGGCCGGAAGACAGGCAAGACCCGGGTCTTCGCCCTGCTGGGGCTCGTCCCGGTCATCCTGGCCGTCGTCGTCCGCGTCGTCCTCCACGGCCGGACCGGCGACATGGCCGCCGTATTCACCGAGATCCTGATGGTCTTCTTCCTGCAGTTCTATATCGTCATCCTGGCGCTCTTCTACGGCACGTCGGTCGTGGCCGAAGAGGTCGAAGGCCGGACCCTGTCCTATCTCATCACCCGGCCGATCGCGAAGCCGGCCATCGTCCTCGGCAAATACGCCGCCTACACGCTCCTGATGTTCCTCATGGTCGCCGTCAGCCTGTCTTTGTCTTTTTTCATCATGAACGCCTCCCGCCTCGCCGACGCCCGGCTTTACCTGACGTTTCTCAGCTACCTGGGGGTGTTGGGGCTCGGGATCCTGGCCTACACGGCCTTCTTCACCTTCCTGGGGACGATCCTCAAGAAGGCCATCCTCGTCGGGCTCGTCTTCGGGTTCGGCTGGGAAAACATCATCCAGTACTTCCCAGGGTCGACGCAGAGGTTCTCCGTCGTCCACTATCTCAAGTCGCTGCTGCCGTACCGCCCGATGGGCGGAGGGGGAGGGGGGGTGGCGCTCCTTCTTTTCAGGCTCGAGCCGACTTCGCCGGTCATCGCCGTCCTAATGCTGGCCGTCGTCGCCGGCGCGTTCCTGGCCCTGGCCTGCTGGCTCTTCCGGATGAAGGAATATCTCTACGAAGAGTGACCGCTACTTTTTCACTTCCGTCTTTTCAGTCGGTTTCTCTTCCGCGGGCTTGTCGGTATTGAACTTGATCATATCCCCGACCTTCGCCTGAGCAGCCTTCCCGAGCTTGTCCATGGCTTCTTCAGAAACGCTGATGTAGAGCCTGACGAAGTCCTGGCCCGAAGTGATCTCGATCGCGTTCAAGAGTTCGCCCGCGGCCGGTTCTTGGGCCGCCATCATGGCGCCCAGGGCTTTGAGGCCGTTGAGAGCCGAGGCCAGGTTGTTGTTCTGCTCCTTGGTGCCGCCCGCCGTCCGGATGTCGGCGATGTAGTTCGAGAGCCTGTAATCGAAGGACATCGTCATGGCCGTGACGCCTTCGAGGACCTTGAGCTGGGGGATGCTCTCCATCGCCTTTTTGACCATGTCCGGGGGGACGGAGATGGCGCCCCAGGCCAGGGCCGCCTTGTCCACCTTCTTGAGGATGCCGGCCATCCCCTCGTTCTTCAGGATCGATTCGGACTTCTTTTGGTAGACGTCGATGATGCCTTTGACCCCCGCTTCGCTGCCGATGAGGATGTTTGAGTCGTCGAGGAAAGCCGCCAGGGTCGTCTGCTTCGTCTCGGTGCCATCCAGGTTGGAGTAGATGGTGATGCCGTTATAGGGCGCGCTCTGGAATTCCGGGGCCTTGTCTTTCATGAGGGCCAGGAAGTTGTCCTTGTTGTACTTGAGGTTGACGATGATCCCGCCCTGCTGGCTTCCTCCGTTCAACGCTGCGGTGAAGCCGCCGACGATGAAATAGATATCCTTAACGGGGTCGATGCCGGCCATTTTGACGAATTCGTCGTATTTCTGCTTGGCCTGGGGATCCTGGAGCATCTTGGCAACGGCGGCCGTGGCCATGCCCCGGTTGACGTTGATGGCGATGACTTGGCCCGCCGACTTGGGCAGGAGCCGGATCAGAGATTCCGCCGTCGCGCTGCCCGCCTTGATGCTCGACGACGGCGCGCAGGACGCGAGAAGAAACACGGCCAACAGAACGATCGAACCGATGGATGTCGCTTTTTTCATTGTTGGAGCCTCCTTGAAATGTTCCTGCTCCGGACTATACCACCAATGCCCGCCTCGAGGCAACGAGCTAGGCCGGCGGCCGCGGAGGGGCCTCGGGAGTCCTCTTCGTCCGCTGCGGTGATTCTTAACGCCATCCCGGACCGGATTCGATGGGAGGTCTCCGCGTATCCGGACCGGGCTGGCTAAATCCCCGCTTTATGCTCCCTCCGACGACCCCCTCGGTCCCTAGACAGGCGGCCTCCTCCTGGGGATGCCTCTGTAGAGAAGGCCGGTAATCTATGCGGCGAAAGTGCATTTTAGTATAATCCTAAAGAACTGGCGCCGCTGGGCGGCTCATGGAAACGAAAGGAGAGAGGGACATGCGTCGAAATATCTTGAGCGTCCTTATCGGGATCACGGTTCTGGCGTGTTTAGCGCCCCCTGCGAGAGGAGGCGAGATCCCCGCCGTCCTAAACCTCAAGGAGCAGGCGGCGGTCTATGACGGCTGGCTCTCAGTCCGCCTCGAGAAGATCCTGCCCGAGCTCATGCGGCGGGAGAAGCTCGACATGTGGCTCATCATATGCGAAGAATATAACGAAGACCCGGTCTACCTTTCCCTCGTGCCTTTCACTAGCCTCTCGGCCCGGAGGCTGAGCATGCTTGTCTTTTTCGACAAGGGAGGGGAGAAGGGTGTCGAGAGGTTCTCCGTCAGCCGGTACGGCATCGGCACTCTCTTCCCGACCATCTGGAAGGCCGGCCAGGAAGACCAGTGGCAGGCCCTGGCGAACGCTGTAAAACAGCGTGACCCCAAGCGGATAGGCATCGACGAGGCGGATGTATTCGCCTTCGGCGACGGTCTCAGCGCCTCCAAGAAAAAGCTTCTCGTCCAGGCCCTCGGCCCGGAATATTCGAAAAGACTCGTCGGCGCGGAACGGCTGGCCGTGGGCTGGCTCGAACGGCGCCTGCCGGCGGAGATCGAGGTCTATCATCACATCTGCGCGATCGCCCACGCCATCATCGTCGAAGCTTTCTCCTCGAAGGTCATTACGCCGGGGGTCACGACGACGACCGATGTCGAGTGGTGGATGTGGGAGAAGCTCCGCGCGCTTGGGCAGACGACCTGGTTCGACCCTTCCATCTCGATCCAGCGGCCCAAGACAAGCCCCTTTAAAGACAGCCCCGTCATTCACCGCGGAGACCTGCTGCATTGCGATTTCGGTATCCATTACCTGCGGCTCAATACGGATACCCAACAGCACGCCTATGTCCTCAACGTCGGTGAAACGGATGCCCCTCCGGGACTGAAGGCCGCGTTGGCCCAGGGCAACCGCCTCCAGGACATTCTCCTGGGAGAAATGAAGGAAGGCCTCAACGGAAACCAGGTCCTCGCGGCAGCCCTCAAGCGGGCCAAGGACGAAGGATTGAAGCCGAGTATCTACACGCACCCCCTGGGCGTCCACGGTCATGCCGCCGGGCCGACCATCGGCCTCTGGGACAGGCAGGACGGCGTGCCGGGGGCCGGCGACTATCCGCTCTATTTCGATACCGTCTATTCGATCGAGCTCAACGTCCGCGCGGCCGTCCCCGAATGGGACAACCAGGAGGTTCAGATCGCCCTCGAACAAGACGCCGCCTTCACCAGAGCCGGGACCTATTTCCTGGACAGGCGCCAGACGGATCTCCATCTCATCAAGTGACAGGCATGCAAGAAGAACGAATGGCTGCCGAGGTTACGGCGTTCCAGAAGATCCTGCGCAATAGGCGGAGCATTCGCCGATTTCTACCGACGCCGGTAGAGCCGGAGAAACTCAGGGCCTGCCTCGAAGCGGCCCGGCTGGCGCCCTCGGCCCACAATGTTCAGCCCTGGCGCTTCGTCATCGTCGACGACCCCGAGCTCAAGGACAGGCTCACGGCCGCGGCCTTCTCCGGCATCTACACCGGCTCTAAGTTCGCCGCGCAGGCCCCGATCATTATCGTCCTGCTGGTCAAGCGCGAGCTCGTCGCCCATCATCTGGGCGGCCGTTTTCAGAACGTCCACTACCATCTCATCGACATGGGCATCGCCGGGGAGCACATCGTCCTGCAGGCCGAGGAGCTCGGCCTGGCCACGTGCTGGATGGGATGGTTCAATTACCGCCGGGTCCGGAAGGTCCTGAAGGTCCCCCGGAAATTCAAGGTTGTGTCCATGATGCCGATCGGCTACGCCGAGAAAAGGCCGAACCGCGAGCCGCCCCGAAAGACTTTCGAGGAGGTCGTGACCTTCAACGGGATCCCACGGGAGTGAGGAGCCGGAAGATGTTCGTTTTTATCGCCGTGGCCTTATCCATCTACGGACTGATCAATTTCTACGTCCTCCGCCGCGGCGGGCAGGCGCTCGGGGGACATCCCGCGGCGAAACTTGTCTTCATGGCCGCGTTCATCGCCATGACCCTGGCCTATCCGCTCGGCCGGGTCCTCATGTCCCTCGGCAGGAATTCCCTCTCATCGCCCTTCATCATGGCCGGTTCCTTCCACATGGTCGTCATGCTCTACGGCTTCATCGGCGCCGTCCTCATCGATCTCGTACGCCTCCTGAACGCGTTCGTCCCTTTTCTTCCGAAGTCTTTTTCCGCCCGTCCCAGTCCCGCCGGGCTCGTCCTTTTTCTCGCCGTCGCCGGCATCACGGCCCTGTCGATAGCCGCCGGAGCGTATAACGCCGTCCGGCCCCGGACAGTCGAGCTCGATCTGAACATCCCCAAAAAAGCCGGGCGGATGGAGCGTTTGACCGTCGTCTTGGCCTCCGACCTTCACTTGGGAACGCTCGTCGGCCGGTCGAGGCTCGAAAAGATCGTCGCGACGATCAACGCCCTCGACCCGGACGCCATTTTCCTGCCCGGCGACATCGTCGACGAGACGGTCACGGCAAAGGACGAGGCGGAATTCAGCGCGGTCATGCGGCGGCTCCGGGCTCCCCTAGGCGTTTTCGCCGTTCCGGGCAACCACGAGTTCTACAGCGGGCTGGAGCGGAACCTGGCGTGCCTCCGCGCCTGCGGCATCCGGGTCCTCGAGGACGAGGCCGTCCGCGTGGCCGACGGATTTATCCTGGTCGGCCGCAGGGACCCGAGCTCGCTCACGACCCAGGAGCGGCGTCTCCCGATCCGGGATATTCTGGCCAAATGCGGCTTCGACGACCGGATGCCCGTCATCCTCCTCGACCATCAGCCGGCCCGCCTCGAAGAGGCGAGCCGGGCCGGGGTCGACCTCCAGCTTTCGGGCCATACCCATGCCGGCCAGCTCTTCCCGCTCGACATCATCAACAGAATGGTTTGGGAGCTCAACTGGGGCTATCTCCGGAAGGGGAACACCCAGTATTATGTGACGAGCGGGGTCGGGACATGGGGTCCTCCGGTGCGGACCGGCAGCCGGCCCGAGATCGTCCGCATCCGGGTCGAATTCTCTGGGGACGGGGGCCAGCGTCCATGAACGGCCGGGAGCGGATCCTTGCGGCCCTCCGGGGCGAACCCGTCGACCGGGTCCCGGTCATGCTCCACAATTTCCTGATGGCGGCGCGCGAAGCCGGCGTGTCGATGGCGGAATTCCGCCGCAGCGGCAAGGCCATCGCCCGGTCGTTCATCCAGGCCGTCGAAACGTACCGCTATGACGGCGTCCTCGTCGACGTCGACACCGTTATGCTCGCCGGGGCCGTCGGCGTGCCCGTCGATTTTCCCGACGACATGCCGGCCAGGAGCCATCAGGGTCTGCTCGGCAGCCTCGCCGACTTCCACAAGCTCAAGCCCGTCCGCATCGAGGATTATTTCGAGGTCCGGGCCGCCGTCGAGGCCGTTTCGCTCCTCAAGGATCATTTCAAAGGCGATATCGCCGTCCGCGGCAACTGCGACCAGTGCCCGTTTTCCTTGGCCGGACTCATCCGCGGCCTGGCCGGTTGGATGACCGACCTCATCGAAGGGCCCGAGGAGCTTGTCCTCGAGCTATTGGAGTATGCGACGGGGGTCACGAAGCAGTTCCTGGGGCTCATGACCGGAGCCGGCGCGGATATATTGTCCAACGGCGATAGCCCGGCCGGGCCCGACATGATCTCGCCCCGGATGTACAGGACGTTTGCCCAGCCGTTTGAAGCAAAAATCGCGGCAGAATCGCATCGGCTCGGCCGTCCGTATATCCTCCACATCTGCGGCAAGACCGACCTCATCCTCGACGACATGGCCGCGACGGGCGCCGACGGCCTGGAGCTCGACTACAAGACCGACATGCGGCTGGCCCGCGCGCGGCTCGACGGCAAGACGACCTTCATCGGCAATATCGACCCGAGCGGAGTCCTCGCCCTGGGGACGCCCGCGCTGGTTGAGCAAAAGACGCGGGAACTCCTCGAAGTCTTCGCCGGGACACCGCGATTCATCCTCAACGCCGGCTGCGCCATTCCGGCCGAAACCCCTTCCGAGAACCTCAGGGCCATGATCGCGGCAGCGCGGTCCACCTGAAAGCCTTTGTGCTTCCGCGCGGGCTTGGGTTAAGATAGCACCAGACCCGCCCCCCGGGTCGATTTTCCCGCGCGGAGGGCAACATGAAGATCACAGCGCGAACGCGGGTCCTTTTCGCCGCGTCCGTATTCGTCGCCTTTTTTGCCGGAGGCCTTTCCGCCGCGGCGCCGGCCGTCTCTCAGGAAATAAAGCCCGCGGAGGGCTCGGTCCCCGGATTCAAGATCGAGCCAAGCCCGATCGAGCTTCATCGGGCTGCCCAGCCCCAGACGCCGTTCGACAAGGTCGGCCGCAGGTTCGCCCTGCTCGGCTTCGAGAGCGGCGCGTTCGAGGCCTGGGCCTATCCCCTCAAGCTCATTCGCAATTTCGAGCTTTCCTTTTTATTAGGAACGAGCACCGTCCCCATCCAGGGCCGGGAAGTCGTCCGCTATATTTCGGTCCAGCCCGCCGTGACCACCCTGACTTACACATATCAATCCTTCACTATGAAAGCCCACTTCATCGCGCCGGTCGACGAGGCCGGCGCGGTCATCCTCCTCGACGTCGATTCCACGGAGCCGTTGACCATCGTCTGCAGCTTCATCCCCGTCCTCCAGCCGATGTGGCCGGCCGGGCTGGGCGGCCAATTTGCCTACTGGGATGACGGCCTCAAGGCCTACCTCATCTCGGAACCTACCCGGAAAAACCACGGCTACCTGGGTTCGCCCGCGGCCCGGGGCCTTTCCTACACGCCCGCCCACATGCTGTCGGACGTCCCGAACCAGTTCAAGGTCGAGATCGCCGACCCGAGATCCGTCCTCGGCCGTTTCATTCCTGTCGTCGTCGCTGGCGGCAAGGGTGTCCGGGACGATGTCAAGAAGGTCTATCAGGACTTGGCCGCCGACCCGGAAAAAAGGTACCGGCGGGCGGTGGATTATTACGAAGGGTTGAGGCGTTCGACTCTTAGCATCCGGACGCCCGTCCGGGAACTCGACCTGGCCTTCGAATGGGCCAAGGTCGCACTGGATGGGCTTATCGTCGACAATCCCGATCTCGGCCGAGGGCTCGTTGCCGGCCTTGGCGCGTCAGGCACGGGCGGTCGGCCCGGGTTCGGCTGGTTTTTCGGCACCGACGCCTACCTTAATTCGTTATCTTTCAACAGCTTCGGGAATACCTCCGCCTCGCGCGACGGCCTCGCTTTCACCCAGAAATGGCAGCGCAAGGACGGCAAGATGTCCCACGAACTGTCGCAGGCTGCCGGTTACCTTCGTTGGTGGGAGGACTATCCCTACGGCTATATCCACGGTGACACGTCGCCTTATTATATCGTCGCCGTGGAAGACTATGTCCGGACGACGGGCGACCTCGCTTTTCTAAAGGCGAGCTGGCCTTCCGTGCTCAAAGCCTACGACTGGTCTTTGGCCACGGACGCCGACGGCGACGGGCTCATGGATAACGGCAAGGCCGGTCTCGGCGCCCTCGAATTCGGCGCACTGACCGGCATCCAGACCGATATCTATCTCGGTGCCGTCTGGGTCCGTGCGAACCACGCCATGGCGGCCCTGGCCGGGGCGATAGGGGATAAGGCCGCCGCCAAAAGAGCCGAAGGGAATGCCGTTCGCTCGGCCCGGGCCTGGAAGGAAAAATTCTGGGACGAGGTGAACGGACAATATTCCTATGCCTTCAACAAGGACGGGCGCCTAGTCCCGGAACTGACACCATGGAGCGCCGTCGGCCTGGCTTGGGGCTTGGGCGATTTCGAGCGCGGCCTCCGGACCCTCGCCCGGATGAACCGGGCTGACTTGACCACCGACTGGGGCGTCAGGATGCTCTCCAATCAAAGTCCTCTTTACGAACCCCTGAACTACAACTACGGCGCCTGCTGGCCTTTTCTTTCCGGCTGGGTGGCTGCGGCCTTGTTCGACTTCGATTATCTCCCCCAGGGCTACCAGGTCCTCTTTGCCAACGTCCAGCATACGTTCGACAACGGCTTGGGAACGATCATGGAGCTCTTTTCGGGTTTCCAGAACGCCTGGCCGCAGGAAGGCGTTTCACACCAGGGCTTTTCGAGCACGGGCGTCGTCCTGCCGCTTGTCCGCGGCCTCCTCGGCCTCGACGGCGATGCTTTGGACAGAAAGATTTCTTTCCGGCCGGGTTTTCCGGCCGACTGGGCCTCGGTCTTCATATCGAACGGAAAGGTCGGCGAGGCGCAGTTCTCGTTGGAGTACACCCGGGCGAAGGACAACGTGACGCTTCGGATCAAGTCAGAGAAGGCGGCGGGTTTCGGTTTTGTCTTCGAGCCCGTCTTCGGGCTCGGGACCAAAGTCCTGTCTGCGACCCATAACGGCTCTCCCCTCGTTTATTCCACCGCCGAACGGCCGTCCGCCCAGGCGGTTCGGGTGCGCGCCGAGTTCGCGCTATCAGGCGACGATTCGGTCGAGATGAAGTTCGTTCCGGCTCCCGAGATCGTCCCACCCGATATCCCGACGATGACAGGGGACATCAGCCGGGGGTTGAGGCTTGTCCGCTCGACCCTTAGCGGCCACGACCTCCAGCTGAGCCTCGAAGGGCTGTGGGGGGAAACCTATGCGCTCGAGGTCATCAACGGCGAGCGGGTCGATTCGGTGACCTTCTCATTTGAAGACATCAACGGCAAGCGGCATGATCGGCCTATTGCGGCCAAGTTCGATGGCCGTACCCTCACCGTCGAGTTCCCATCGGGGCCCGAAGGATACGGCAAGGGGGAAGTGACGCTGACGTTAAAGTAAAATAAACCGGAGAGAAAGGGCCACCCCTTTCTCTCCGGGATTCGTTCCGAGTCTGGGGGGTTACTTCTTGACGGGAGGGGCGGGCACCTTGCTCTGGTCGTAACGGCGGATGATTTCGTCGGTGATATCGATCGTCGGGCTGAAGGTGACGACACCGCTCTGCTGCACGTCGAGGACGAGCTCGAGGCCTCGCTCCTTGGCCAGATTTTCGATGATCGTGACCATCTCGCCGCGGATCTTCTGGACGAGGTTGCCGGAGAACTGCTGGGCCTCGCGCGCGGCATCCTCTTCGTACCTCTTCCGTTCCGTCGTCTTCT
>Ga0315286_10001589_pt1 | contig 20598 bp, 9 predicted proteins | sample YL17G10_0_MG_FD_205038 | JGI IMG/M metagenome (GOLD analysis project Ga0315286, IMG submission 205038) | Sediment microbial communities from Yellowstone Lake, YNP, Wyoming, USA - YL17G10_0 | ecosystem: Environmental > Aquatic > Freshwater > Lake > Sediment | place: USA: Wyoming | collected... | reverse complement strand
CGGGAAGAGACCGTCATCGACCTTTTCGCCGAGCAAATGCTCTGGCCGGGGATCATCAAGCTGTGCCTTCTGTACTTCGAGAAACTGGTCGAGAACGGCTGCGACCCGGAGATTGTGACGACCGAGCTGCACCTGTCGGGCGAGTTCGTCGAGATCGCCAAGGCGATGATCACGCACGGCTTCTTCGGCCAATTGAAGCTGCATTCGCAGACGAGCCAGTACGGCCAGTTGTCCCGCGTGGACCGCATGGCGCCACCGGAACTGCGGGCCCAGGTGGACCGGGCCATCGGGGAGGTGTGCTCGGGCAAATTCCATGCGGAATGGGTCAAGGAGCAAAAGGCCGGCAAGCCGAACATGAGCCGGCTGTGGCAGCAGGTCCTGGCGCATCCCCTGGCCCAATCCGAGGCCAAGCTGGAGTCCCTCCGCAAGATCATCGCGCGGCCCTACGAGGGCGAGGAGCGATGAGACCTGAGTAAGAAAAAGGGCTGCGAGCGATGCCCACAGCCCCCTTGCTTGTTTCTGATGTTGAATGACCGCTGGGCGACGGGCTACTTCGCGGCTTTGATCAACTGGATATCATCCACGTAGATGGTTCCCGTACCGCCGGCGGTCCCACCGGTGCGCTGCCCGACGCCAATGACCATCTTCTTGATCTTCGCAGGATTGACGCCCGCAAAATCACTCAGCGGGATCTTCCATTCGGTCCACCGGGCCGTGGTTACCGGGAACGTGTTTGCCGACGGGACCACGGCCGTTTTGTTCGCCGAGTCGCTCAACGCTACATACAACAAGGAAGGACGATTCGCCGTCCTGCCATAGACATAGAGAACCAGCGTGTTCACGCCGCCGGCGGTCCAATCTTCGACCGGCGCGAACGTCCGCTCGGCCTCGCTGTAGAAAGGTGCCTTGACGTTGTTGTAGTCCATAGGCATGGACTGCTTACCCCCGTGAAAGATCGTCGTGTTACAGAACGTGCCATTGACGGCGGTGGCAAGGCCGACCACGGAGCCGCTGAGTCCGTTGGTAAGACCGTCGACCCAAGTCGAGAAGACCTCCTTGCCTTCCTTGTCCGTGTAGCTCTCGAAATCATCCACGGGCAGACACGTGGTGAAGCTCCAGACCGGACCGGTCACCACCGAGTTGTCGGCCTTGATCTCGTCCACGCGCCAGTAGTACGTGGTCACGCTGTCCAGCGGACCCGGGGTAAAGGCGGTCTCCGCCTGGATGCCCTTATCGACCCCGGCGGCGCCCTGGGTGACCGCGTCGCGAGTGCTCCCGAAATACACATGGTGCTTGGTGGCGAGCTGGCCCGGCTGCCACGAGAGCGTCGCGTTGGCCGAAGCATCCGTCGCCCCATCCTTCGGACTGGGTAGGTAGGCGGTCAGGGCCTGGGTCGTGAAGCTCCAGACATTGCCTTTGTTGACCGTCTTCATATCGGCCTCGACCTCATCGACGCGCCAGTAGTAGGTGACGCCCGGCTTGAGCGGCTGCGTGTAATAGAACATGGCCAGCGGGGAGCGCGGGCCGGCCAGGTTGGCGGGACCGAGGTTCGGATCCGTGCCGATATAGACCTCGTGCAGGACCCCCTTGTAGCCGGCCTCCCACCGGAACAGCGGTGTCTGCACCCCGACGGCCCCATCCGCCGGGTTCGGGTTCTTGGCCGCCCGCGACGGCGGGCAGAGCGTGGCGATATCGTCCGCCGACAGCGTGTGGTTGTACATCCGCACATCGTCGATCCCACCGATCCAATCACACCCCCACCCGTCCGTGCCGATGAGGACCGGCGTGGGGCTGCTGGTGATGGCGCCCATGGGGGTCGACTCGACCGGCAGACCGTTCTGGTAGGACGTCAGCGTCGCGCCGTCGAAGGTGCACGCGATATGGACCCACTCGTTTCGCGTCAGCTTGCCGCTCACGAAGGCCCAGGCGCGGGGCGACGTGTTGAAGGTAAAGGCCATGTAGGGCTTGGGCGCGCCGCCCCAGCCGTAGCGAACCTGGAAGCTCCAACTGGGACTGGCCGTGCTCAACGCCTTGGCCATCGGGGCCGTCTCCCCGCCGTTTACGCCTTTTCCCTCCGGGTCATCGGCATCCGGCCGTATCCAGAGGGCCATGGAGATCTTCCCCGTGATGTCCAGCGAGGCCTTGTGGGGGACAGTGATGTAGTCCCCGCCGCCGCCGGCGTAGCCCGTGCCATGGAACTCGAGGGCGCCGTCTTTGGTGCCGGCAATCCAGGTGGGATTTCCTGTAATCGTCCCCTCGTTGCCCTTGCCGGAAGCGTCGGCAATCTTGGTTCCCGTGCCTTCATCCAGTTTCCAGTGGCCCACGAGCTCCCCCCAGGCGGCAGTGGTGGCGCCGAATACCATGAGACCACAAAGCAGACAAACAAGCCTCTTACCCATAATTCTTCCTCCTTTTGCCCATGCATGAAAGAACTGTGCCCCAGCCGAACGCGGCACACACGCCGCTTGCCAGGGTTATTGATAAAGATCGTTGCACGTTCCCAAGATGCGGAAGGGGAGAGACCTCGAGATGCAAGCCCATCGTTGCGGCTGTATGCCTGACATGATTACTCCTCTTCCTATCGAACCGGCGGAAAGAGTCCACATGCTGGCGAAGCAGATTCCGCATACCTGCCACTTTCACTTGTACCAGATTGTCGGCAGGATTTCAAGAAGAATCTGATGAATCATGGCGTGCCGGCCATTTCTGCGGGGTCGTCCTTGGGCAGATTGCGTCGGCCGGGCGTGGGCGGTATGATCACGGCGAGCCTCGACGGGGATCGGGGCAAGAAGAGCACGGGCCGCCGTTCGGGCGTGCGGGAGGTCCACGTATGAGACTGCAGATGACCGTCTTGCTCACAGTGGGTATGGTGGCGATGACGGCTGAGGCGGCGACGATCCGTCTGAAAACTGTGCCGGCAACCGTGCGAGTGGGACCGGAAGGGCTTATCGGCGGGGCGGAGACCGTGGAGATTTCTGCCGCTCGCGGCGAATGGGAATCGTTCCAGATCGTCGTAACGGCAGGGGACGGGAATCTGCGGGGCGTCTCAGCCGAGATGTCACCGCTGAAGAAGGAGACGGGAGAGAGCCTCCCGCCGAAAAACGTGGCGCTCTATCGGGAGGTGTTCCTCCCGATTCGATATTCCTCGCCGCAAGCGACGGAGCCGCCCGGCCTGATTGCCGATCCGCTGGTCCCGTTCGTGAACCCGTACACCGGCCAGCGAGTGCCGGAGCCGCGGTGGCGCGAAAAGGGGTTGGAGGGAGGCCGATTCGGGGCCGTTGGTTTTGACCTGTGGCAGGGCAGGCATCAGCCGCTGTGGGTGGATGTGCAGGTCCCGAAAGACGCGGCACCGGGGGTCTACAGCGGCACGTTTTCGGTGCGGGCGCAGAGTGCGGAACCTGCCACGATCCCGGTGCGGGTGACGGTTTGGGACTTTGCCTTGCCGGACGGCCCCGTGCACGAGAACCACTTCGGCAGCTTCTCCTACATGGCCAGGTACCACAAGCTGGATGAGAGCTCGGAGAAGTATCGCCTGCTGGAGGACCGGTACATTGCCATGATGGCGGCGCATCGGCTCAATCCGCCGCTGCCTCGCCGACTGCATCCGAAGATCGCGGAGGACGGGGCCGCTCTATTCGACGAAGAAACGGACCGGCAGATCACGGACTTCGTCGAGCGATACCACGTCACGAATATCGACGTCCCCCGGGCGCCGTTTCGGGATGTCCTGACTGTCGGCCGCAGCAAGGCGATTCGCTACTACCAGTCGTGGTACGCCTATCTGACGAAGAAAGGCTGGGCCGAGCGAGCGTACCTATACATGCTCGACGAGCCGAACACCAAGGAGGCTTATGAGGAGGTGCGGCAGTTGGGAGCGTTGGTCCGCGAGGCCGCACCAAACCTCCGGCGTCTCGTTGTAGAGCAGCCTTACTCCCAGGACCCTGATTGGGGATCGATTGATGAGGCGGTGGACGTCTGGTGCCCCCTTTTCGCGTTCCTCGACGAGGCGAGCGTCAAACGCGCCCAGGCTGCGGGCGACACGGTGTGGAGCTACACCGCTCTGTGCCAGAGGGCGCCGTCTTATCATCCTGACTATGCGAAGGTCAAGAATGACCATCCTCCATACTGGCAGATCGACTTCCCCGTCCTGAGCTATCGGATCGCCCCGTGGCTGAACCGGCGTTACGGTGCGACGGGACTGCTGTACTGGACCACCGTCTGCTGGAGCAGTCCGCAGCGTAATCCCTGGGACAATCCCGGTTTCCGGGTGAACTACAATGGAGAGGGCGCCTTGTTCTACCCCGGCGAGGATGCGGGGATCGACGGCCCGATCGCCTCGATTCGGCTGAAGAACCTGCGTGACGGCATGGAGGATTACGAGTACCTCATGCTGCTGGAGAAGCGCAAAGGCAAAGAGGCCGTGGACGAGATCGTCCGCACCGCCGTGCCGACGTGGGGCACGTGGGACCAGGATCCCTATCGGCTCCTTAAACTGCGTGAGCGCGTGGCCCAGGAGATCATGGGGCGATAGCCTGACATCGTCTCGTTCTCCCTGGATGCGGAGACTTGAAATCTCCCCCTGGCTCCCAGAGAATATACTCGTCAGAGGTCCGAAACGGTGAAGAGTCGGCATGAGTGATGTCACGCGCATCTTGAACGCCATGGAACGGGGAGACGCCAGGGCTACCGACGAACTTCTCCCTTTGGTGTACGAGGAACTCCGGCTACTGGCCGCCCAGAGGCTGTCCCATGAGCCACCGGGCCAGACCCTTGAGGCCACCGCGCTGGTGCATGAGGCCTACCTCCGACTGGTCGGAGATGAACCCCAAAGCTGGGAGAATCGCGGCCATTTCTTTGCCGCAGCGGCGGAGGCGATGCGGCGGATTCTGGTGGACAACGCGCGCCAAAAGAAACGCCTAAAACACGGTGGCGGGAAACGACGGGTCGAGCTGGATGAAGGGGCCATCGTCGCTCCGGAGGGCATCCCTCCCGATGATCTGCTCGCACTCGACGAGGCACTGGAGAGACTGGCGGACAGCAACAGGGCCATGGCGGATCTGGTGAAGCTGCGCGCCTTCGCCGGGCTGACCGGCAAGCAGGCGGCCGGCGTGTTGGGCATATCCGAGTCCAAAGCCTGTGAAGACCTGGCCTACGCTCGGGCTTGGCTGTCCTTGGAAATGAGCAAGGGTCAATAGTGCCCTCAGGGGATAGCACCCGCGTCTGGAGAGGGTCGTGGTTCAGAATCGCCCTCGAAAGAGCGTATGCTCGGCGTCCATCACGCCTTTTTTTGCGATTTCCTGTTTTTTTCCGAATTCTTCCCACCCCGATCTCGCATTGTCATACGGAGACAAAGGTATGTCGGACCAATATAAAGACGAAGAGGCCATCTTCAAGGCGGTGGTAAGGTTGAAGGGGCCCGTGGAGAGAGACGCCTGCATCGAGCAGGCCTGCGGCGGTGATCCGGCGCTATTCGCCAGGGTGACTTCACTGCTCCAGGCCCACGATGCAGAACACGTGCTGCTGGACGCTCTCCTGCCGGAGCATGACGTCAATATCGATGGTCCTGCCGTCTCGGAAGGTCCCGGCACGGTCATCGGGCGGTACAAGCTCCTGGAGAAGATCGGCGAGGGGGGGATGGCGGTGGTCTATATGGCCGAGCAAGAGCAGCCCATCCGCCGCAAGGTGGCCCTCAAGATCATCAAGCTGGGCATGGATACCCGGCAGGTGATTGCCCGTTTTGAGGCGGAGCGGCAGGCATTGGCCCTGATGGACCATCCCAGCATCGCCAAAGTCCTGGACGCCGGGGCTACGGAGACCGGCAGGCCGTACTTCGTTATGGAGCTGGTGACAGGCGTCTCGATCACCGAATACTGCGATAAGAACAACCTGTGCACCAAGGACCGGCTGGTGTTATTCCTCCAGGTCTGCCACGCCGTGCAGCACGCTCACCAGAAGGGTATTATCCATCGCGATATCAAGCCCTCGAACGTCATGGTCACGCACCATGACGGTAAACCCATCCCCAAGGTCATCGACTTCGGCATTGCCAAGGCCACCGACCAGAAGTTGACGGAAAAGACGCTTTTTACACGCTACGCTCACATCATCGGGACCCCCGCTTACATGAGTCCGGAGCAGGCGGAGCTGAGCGATCTGGACGTCGATACCCGCACCGACATCTATTCCCTCGGCGTGCTGCTCTATGAGCTGCTCACCGGGACCACGCCTTTCAGCGAAGAGGAGCTTCGCAAGGCGGGCTATGTCGAGATGCAGCGGGTCATCCGGGAACAGGAACCGGTCAAACCCTCCACCAGGATTCGGACCTCACAGGTAGCCCAGCCGCCGTGTCGCGGGCATCCTGCCCGCGATTCGAGGGCGGGACGCCCTCGACACAAGGAACAAGGGCAAGATGCCCTCGCCACGGTGCGATGCACACCCTACCAGCAGGTCCGGGGCGATCTCGATTGGATCGTGATGAAGGCCCTGGAAAAGGACCGCGCTCGGCGCTATGAGACCGCCAGCGGTTTGGGCGAAGACGTTCGGCGGCATCTGGAGCATGAGCCGGTCCTCGCCCGAGGCCCTGGCGCGACGTATCGCCTGCGCAAGTTCCTTCGTAGGCACCGAGTCCAGGCCCTTGCCCTCTTGGCGATGGCAGTTGTAGCCGGGGCTGCGGTGGTCGTCGTTTCCCTATGGAATCGGGACCGACTCCAACTCGTGGAGGCGGAAGGCTTCAGACACAAGAACGGCCTGTCCCAGGCCCGCGAGCAGTACGCCAAGGCCGACCGAGAAGCGGCCTTGGAGACGATCAAGCCTATCCTCGACAGCAGGCACGTGGGACCCGAAGCCCAGCTTCTCCAAGCTGGCATCTTCGTGGACAACCGTCGTTCCAAAGAGGCCGTGACGATCCTGAATGGCTTGCTCAACGAACGTCCGGAGATCGCCGGAGCGGCCCACGCCCTCTTGGCCCGCATCCTCTGGGAGAGTGAATCGCCGGATGCGGAGAAGCTCAAGGAGATCGAGGAGCATCGCCGGCAGGCTGAGGCATTGCTGCCGGAGACCGCCGAGGCCTATTTCCTGCGGGCCATGACCGCCCTCACGGTCAAGGAGCAGCTTGCCTCCCTCGACAGGGCCTTGCAGCTCGATCCCGGCCACTATGAGTCCCGCCGGCTGCGAGCCTTCACGTACTACGCGTCCCGGAAGTACGAGAAGATGAACTACGATGCGCTGGGCATGACCATCTTGCGGCCGCGGGACCCGCTGGGGTACTCCCTGCGGGCGGTTGCGTGGCGGGAGTTGGGCCGCTATCAGGATGCCCTTGCGGATTACGATAGTGCGCTGGCGCTGACCCCGAAGGAGAGCCCCGAGAGCATCGATTTGTCTATTCAACGGAGCGAGGTCCTTCTCCGGATGGGTGCCTACGAACTTGTCATTGCCGAAGCCCACGTAGAGACGCAAGGTCTTACCGGTGTCGCGGGCATCCTGCCCGCGATTCGAGGGCGGGACGCCCTCGACACGCAGAATCTTGCGTCTCTGCAATACCACGTGTTCTGTGCCCTGACGGCTCTCGGCGACTACGAGAAGGCCGCTACCCTGTTCCGCGAGATCATCGGTCCCGGCCATGAGGCACGCAGCAAGTTTCAGGAATGGTGCATGAAATACGTCTTTGACACCCTGGAGGCGGGGCGGTCCTGGCATCCGGCGGACCGCGAGCCTGCGGGGGCGGCCTTCTTATCGATGGTGGAGGCCGAAGAGACGCATCGTGACCTCTCGGTCAAAGCCCGGCGCGTGACGACGGATGGATTCAGCGCGCGCTGGTCGCCGGATGGGAAGAAGCTCGGTTTCAGTCTGGGGGTGCAGGGTTACAGCGGCGTGGCGATCTTCGATCCGGCCACGAAGGAAACCGATCTGCTGATCGTCCCTGGCAAGGACCCAAGGTGGTCGCCTGACGGCAAGTACATCGCCTTTGTTCGAGATCGCCAGAACCTGCGCCTGGAGGAGTTGGCCACTGCTGAGCGTGAGAACCAACCGCGTCCGGTGATAGACGAAGAAGTCTGGGTGATGAAGTCCGACGGCACCGAGCCAAGGCGCTTAGTCCAAGGCAGTTGGCCTTCGTGGGGGAGTGACTCGGCGCACCTCTACTATCTCGCGCGGGGGGACGGCACCCTCTGCTCGGTCTCTCTGTCGCCGCAAGACCCCGCGTCGAAACCGATCCTGAAGTGCTCGAATTCGTTGCCTTCGGTCTCGCCGGATAGCCGCCAGGTGGCGTACTTCGAACAGGGATCGCTGAAGATCAAAGACTTGGCCTCGCAAACGTCCGTCGCGGAGTGCCCCATGCCCTCCATGACATGGGGTGCGCTCGGCTGGTCTCCCACAGGCGAGGAAGTCTGCCTGGGCAGCAGCAACCCGGAGCGGGAGAGGCTTGGTCTATGGCTTTATGACCTTCACGGGAAGCAGTTCTTGCGGGTCCTCGACGGCCAGATTACCAGCGCCTCCTGGTCTCCTGCGGCCACGGGGTTGGCCTGTTGCCTGGGCCCGCCCTACTATGAGATTTGGGCCATCGAACTCGACCCCAGTGTCCCGACGCTGCAGACGCTGGGTCCGGGTCAGACGGTGGACGAACACCTCCGCGGGATGGTTGCTCTTCATACGCGCAGGATCGAGGCCGACCCGCAGGACGCCTACGCCTACTCCAACCGTGCCCATTACTATGACTGTCTGCACGACCGGGTGAAAGCACGTGCCGACATGCGGCAGTGGTCAGTCGCTCTGGGTGGAGGATTGCCCTTGGATCTACCCCTTGGCACGCCGACGCGATTCCGGGGCGCGATCAATGGGCCATTCGGGTACCAACTCGCCTTCTCTGTCGGAGGGCGGGACAACGGGATTGCAGTTCTATGTGTTGCCTTCGGGCAGAAGGGAAGGTGTGAGATGAAAGTGTTTGAGGTTCCGATGTTGGCGATGTCACTGTTTGGACTTGGTTTGCTCTCAGGTATTGATGCGCCCCCCGCGCGTGCAGATTTCACATTCGGTGAGCGGGTGAACTTGAAGTCGGTCATCCCGGTTATTGATACCACGTACGGGAATATAGAGTGCTTCTCGTATGATGGGCTGGAGGTGTATACCTGTGTCTTGCTCAAAAACCGCCCAGGAGAGGATGCCGACTGGGACTTGTGCGTGCAGAAACGGGTCTCAACAGACGCCGCTTGGGGTCCACCGCAGAATCTTGGCCCCACAGTCAATAGTCCTAAAGAGGACTCGGCTGCATCCATTTCTGCTGATGGACTTGTTCTTTACTTCAGCTCAAACCGTGCTGGCGGATATGGGAGTTTCGATATCTACATGACAACGCGCGCGTCGAAGACCGATCCCTGGGGGCCGCCTACTAATCTGGGCCCAACGGTAAACAGCTCTGCAGCCGACAACGCTTCGTGGATCTCGCCGGACGGCTTGGAGCTATATTTCGCATCGTGGCGGGCCGGTGGATATGGTGATGGCGATATCTACGTGGCAAAACGTGCGACAGTAAATGACACATGGGGGAAACCGGTGAATCTCGGCCCACTGGTCAATAGTGCATATGGCGAGACGCAACTATTTCTCTCGGCAGACAGACTGTTGCTGTTCTTCAACGACAATTGGCTGGCTTCCCCTCGTCCCGGAGGGTACACCAGTACAGACATCTGGATGACTAGGCGGGCGAGCCTTTCGGACCCCTGGGAGATGCCGGTCAATCTGGGCTCGAGGCTCAATAGACCCGTATGGAATTACGCACCATGTATCTCAGCAGACGGACGCACGTTCTACTATCACACAGCGTTGACTCTGGAGGCGAGCACATGGGATTCTTGGCAGGTGCCGATCCTCCCGGTCGTGGACTTCAACGCCGACGGGAAGGTGGACCTCGTGGATCTGGTGATGCTGATCGACGACTGGGGTACGAACAAGACGCTCTGCGACATCGGGCCGATGCCTTGGGGTGACGGCAAGGTGGACATCGAGGATTTGAAGGTCTTCATGACCTATTGGGAGAAAGAGAACCCGCCGAAGCCAAAGGACGCTCAGTGAGTCGCACGTCGTGGCGTCAAATTCGAAACAGACCCGGCACAGCCCGTTCGACTTCGCTCAGGGCAGGCTTTTCAGTAGCATGGACGCGAGCGCCCATGATGATTCAGGATCACGGGCAAGATGCCCGTGCTACGAAGTCGTGCGGGGACGCACGACCCTACGAGGAGCTCGTGCAGAGGACCTCGAAGCCGCTTAACACGGGGACAGTTGCATCGTCCGGGCGGACGAATTCAATCTCCAGGTTGCGGTCCACGCGAACGCCGGTGAATTCCAGGGGCGTATTCCGCGAAGCTTGCGCGGGATCGAAAGCCTTGGCAATGACATTTCCCTGGAGCTTGATGTCGAAGGCCGGCTTGCTCGTCCCGGAAGCCGCCGATGGTGGGAAATGGAGGCGGATGGTGTACTCGCCGGGCCCATCGGCATCAGCCCGTAGAGGAACAATGCACCGCTTTATGCCCTGTGCGAAGGAGGAGCCAACCTGCGGCCGGTCCGACGGGACCGCCGTTCGCGGCTCGTTGTCGGGGCGGACGTATTTCCCGCCCTGGAAGAACTCCACCTTCACGTCGAGAGAAAAGCCCATCGCGGCGCGGTCCGCGGGCAAAGCCGGACGAGGATACCCGAGCCACAACATGCTTTGCGGATCACGCATGTCCCCAGGTGCGCCGAAATTGACGGCAAGCTGCCGGACCGGGGTGTTCGCGCCCTTGGCGCTGTAGATTCCCCATCGGTAGTGGTCCGGACGCGGTTCAAGGGCCACCGAGCACATGATCGGAAACAGGCAGATGCAGCCGGCACTGGCCTCGGGCTGGAGGACCAGCCCGTCGGCGGGAATCGTGTTGATCCAGCAACCGGCCCGGTGGCCGGCGAAATGGCGGATGCCGCTGTCGTCGTGAAGATCGTAGTAGGCCGTGAAGCCGGAACGCATCAGGAGCATCTGCGGACAGGCGGAGAGGGCACCGCAATGATGTCCCGGCCGCAGGAATTGCCAGGGGGCCTCGACGCCGCTGATCGGGTTCGGACGGGTCCTTTGCCGGCCAGTCTTTAGATCGTAGGCCCAAGGCTCCGCGACGATCAAGTCGCCGACGACGATGGGGCGGTGGCGATAATTGGCATCGCGGGCCCAGAGCGTCTCGCCGGTCCGGCCGGAGAGGGCGACCAGCCGGCGCTCGGAGAACTGCCCGGCGAGGAACTGCTTCCAGTAGTGGCCGTTGGCGTTGGCTCCGCACAGAACGAGGACGCCGTCGTTGTAGATGGCCATCAGGTCACCGGCGGCAATCCCGATGTTGCTGCAATCGGTGACGTCGACCGGCGTTTCCCACAGCTTGCCTCCGGTTTTCGCATCGAGCGCGACGGCCAGCCGCACGTCGAGCTTCTTCATGGCTTCTTCCGCCTGCTTAGCCGCCTCACCCTTGAGACTCGCCAGACGGGTCTTGTCCTGCCGCAACAGCTCATCCCTCTGCTCGCGCGTGAGGGAGCTGTCAATGAAGAAGAGCCAGCCGTCTCCCAGGGCGAGGGTCAGATTGCCGATATTCTTTCCCTCGCACTGCCAGAGCAGCTCTCCGCTGCGGCTGTCGATGGCGAAGACGCGGTCGGACACGCCGATCCGGGTCATCGCGCTGCCATAGAGGATGCCGTCGACATAAGCGAGAAAGCCCCACTGGACAGCCTCGTCGCCGAGCTTCACCGGCATCGGATAGGTGGCGACGGTCTGCCCTGTTTCGGCGTCGAGCCGCAGACACCGGTCCGCAAGGGCGACGAAAAAACTGTCGTCCGACGCCGCCAGATTGCCACACTCCTTGGCCTTCAGCCGCGTTCGGACTGCGCCGGGGATGTCCCGCTGCCAGAGCAGCGTGCCGTTGTAGGAGTCCTGCGCCATGACGATGTTCTCGCCCTGGATGAACGTCTTGCCGTTGACCACCAGCGGGGCGGCGGCCGCATCGTGCCGATTGACCATCGGCGCCGGGCCAGGCTCGCCAAACCACAGCAGTCCGAGGGACCCGCTCACGATTCGGTCATTGCTGCAGGTGCTGTTGCCGGCGTTGGCATATTGATGTGTCCATTGCCCGGCGCCGGGCAGCGGCCCGCGCCTCACGGTCGCCCAAAGACCATTCGTCTGACTGACACGGCAGCGGCCCAGCCGCAGCTTGTCGAGCCAGTCTGTCAGTTCGCCGGCGGACTGCTTACCCGGTTTGCCTGCCGTCATCCCGAGACAGATCACACCGCCGCAGGGTTTCAGGTGGCTTGCCAGTTGCGTAGCATCACCGGGAATTCTCCCGGTCAGCAGCAGGCTGTCGGAGACGATCAGATTGGCGAAGTAGTTCGAGTAGGGCACGGCGGATGGCTCGCCCTGATCGATGACGACCCGAGTGCCATACAATCCGGCCGCATCGAGGGCCGCACGCGCGGCTTTCACTTTGGCCGGGTCCGGCTCGATGCCGATGATCTGCAGGTTCGTTCGCTTGGCCAATTCGAGAGCGAGGCGGCCCTGCTCGGCGCCGACCACGAGGCAGTAACCTTTCGTTACGCCGCTCTCCATAACGATGGCTTCGGCGGCCGCACGATAGATCGGCGTCAGCTTATCTTGCGGATACGGGTCGCTGACCGGGGTCTTGCTCTGTTTGACGACGCGAGTCTCACCTTCCCTTGTCTGCCCCGAGGCAAAACAGTAGATTCGGCCCTTGTCGGTGCTCGCATACAGGCGCCCCTCTGCAACGGCCAGACTGCGGGCGTTGCCCTCGACCTGGGTTTTCCAGACGCAATCGCCGCTCTGGCGATTGAAGGCACAGACCTCATCCTGTCCCCCGGCCAGAACCAGATTCTCGCACAGAACCAATTCGGCATCGTGCGGACACGCCGCGCGCCATTTGACGGTCGGCTCGATCTTCTCTCGATTGTGTTGTGCCAAGTCCTGCGAGGCACGCTCCAGGTCCTGCTCCGTCTTCGTGCGTGCATTGGCCGTTGCCATGCTCAACTGGGTCCGCAGGGTCTTGACCCGGAATTCGAGCGAATTGCGTCGTTTGCTGGCCTCGGCGTACGCCGTCCGATCCATGGCGAGGACCTCCTTGCCGGTCGCCATATAGGCCATGACTCCCGAGACGGTCAGCCGCCTGCCGGGAAACCAGGCGAAGCCTGTCCTGCCCGTTTCCTGATCGAGTGCCACCAAGTGGTCCTCGCTGCCGGTATAGATCTGGTTGTCCACGAGCAGGGCGTAGGTTCCGCCGATGTTGCCTCCGGCTTCCTCGCCTCGCCAGCCGTATTTGCGGTTGAACGTAAGCTCGCCGGTTGCCTTGTCGAAACCCACCGGCAGCGCCCGGCCCGAAGGCACGAACAATCGCGTGGCCGTGGCCAGCAGGTATCCCTGCGGGGAGAACTCATTCTGGTACGCGTCGGCCTCGCTGATCGCATCGTCGCGCCAGACGACCTTGCCGTCCTCGGCGCGGACCGCCACGAGGTAGACGTTCTCGTGAGGGAACACGCCGGCCCCGAAATAGGCGATCCCGTCATCGACCAGCACCCCTGCGCGAATCGGCCAGCGCGAGATCATTCTCTCATTGCCGAGGAGGCGCTCGTCGGCCGGCCCGCCACGCACCTTCCACAGAAGCTCGCCTGTATCCGCCTTCAGACAGTAGACCAAGCCGTCATCCGAGCCGACGAAGAGCCGCTCCTTCCAGAGAGTCGGCGCCAGGCGAATCGGGGCACCGGTGTAGAAGGACCAGATTTCCTCGCCGGTCGTGGCCGACAGGGCGCAGACCTTGTCATCGGCGGAAGATCCGAAATAAAGCCGGCCGCCGGCCGCGACGACCTGAAAGGCATCATCGAAGTCCACGCGGTTGTGGAGGAGAAAGCCCTCGCGGGGGCGCGTCCCGGGACCGGACCAGGCGGGCCTCGGCTCGTGGGCCGACGTGTACACCCACTGAAGCGTCAGGGGCGAGCCCAGCGACTCATCCGTGCCGCCCGTGCGTGCGATATCATGACGGTATGTAGGCCAGTCGGACGCGACGGCGCCCGCAACGGCCGACAGCAAGATCAAGGCGGCGATCAAAGCAACGGTTCTTCGCACCAGCATGTTCGATTCTCCCTGCTTCAATTCCATAGGGCGTTCAAACGATTGACGGTCTCATCCACAAGCACCTGCCCCCCTTTGGGGCCGACGACGAACTTGTCCGCACTGTACCCGCCGCCTTGGACGCCCTTCTCGGTCGGCAGATAACCGCAGTGCTGGCACGACAACTGGACCAGGAAGGTCAGGATCGCCGGACTCCTGGCCTTGATCCGGATGCCATAATCGAGATAGAGTTCAAACGGATTCGTCGCCATGGCGATGTCGCCCAGGCGAATGACGTGAAACTCGACCGGGGCGATTGTGTCCGTTGCATAGAAGGGCAACGTGGCCGGCTCCTGTGGCGGCAGATTGACTCTTGCCACCGTGTGCTTGAAGACCATGCGGGTCTGGATGTCCTGCTTGGCCAAGGGCAATGTGCTCTCGACTGCATCGACGATCCGGCGTGCGATCTCCTGACGGCTGGAGAGTCCTCGCCTCTGGCGCATGATCTCCTCCGCACGCGTGCGAAAGAGCAGGTGCGGCGACGCATCCCCCGCGGCCGCGCACTGTGGAAGGATGAAGATGTCCCGCGAAAACCTTCGTCGGATCTCCATTCTCACATCGTGCCAGAAATCGGCGGAGATTTCACTCAGCCCTTCGGTTTCCTGGGCGGTGCAGGCGATATTGATAATGATGCCCGTCGGCACCTTGTCTTTGTCCGAGAAGAAGAGCATCTCCACACCGTGATCTTCATAGCCTTCGAGGTTGGCGAAGTCCGGCCGGTTGGTCTGGCCGTACATGGTTGTGGAGCCATTGAAGTAGTGCGCCCGGCGGTTCATCCCCACGACGGCATGGCCGAGCGCCCAGCTCATGCCGCCCGCCTTGCGGCTTTGCCAGGCATCGACCACCGCCTTGGCCATGCGATCCACGAAGAACTCGGCATACTCCGACGCCTTCATGACGCCCTCATCCTTGCTCACGTCGTACAGACTCCCGAAGTCTTCGTCGGCAAAACCAGGGGCCGTGTGCGTGTGGGTGGCGTTCAGAAAGAGCTTATCGACATCGAAATCGGGCAGCCTGGTCTTGACGATCTGTCTGAGCCTGTCCTGAACCGATTTTCGGACATACAGCACGTCACAGGAGACGAGGATCGCCTGCTCGCGTTGATCATTTTCTCCACGGGTTTCAATCGCCAGGGCGGTGGCCGTCAAAGGGTCCCGCACCTTCTGGGAAATCCTCTTGTGCAACTGGCCGACGAGTGCGACCGGCTTGGCCGGGGTGATATCGACGGTAGCCCAGCCAACGTACAGGGCACCTGTCGCCGCCGTCGCCTCTCGACACAAGAGCAGGGCGAGAACGATGGTGCAAGCGATGAAGCTCGATTTCATTGCAGCTCTCCTCTACAGATGCCAGGGGCTTCGCATCGGCCGCCGCAGCATCCGGCTGGCCTCGGGGTCGTTCACGAAGTCCTCTTTCTGCGGGTCCCATCGCAGCTTGCGGCCCAGCCGGGTGCAGATGTCCGTCAGGTGGCAGATCGTATCCGTGCGGACGGCTACATCGATAGGGCAGATCGTCCGGCCCCTGGTTTTGACGGCATCGAGGAAGTTCCGCTGGTGGCCCTTGCTCTCGATCAGGTGAAGCTCATCCTGACCGATCACGGACTTCAGGAGCGACTGTGGCTCGGCCCAGATGCCCTCGCGGCCGACGTGCACCCAGCCTTCTGTTCCCTGGAAGTTCACACCCATCTTGTTCTGCTCGTTGTCCGTGTAAATCATCGTCACGCCGTCGGCGTACTTGTGAGAGACCTTCCAACTGATGGCGCAATCGCCCAAGCCGTCCTTCGGGAAGACGGCGGTTCCCTCGATCTCGACGGGGCCGCTGTCATCCGTACCGTGGCCCCACTGGGCGATATCGACATGGTGGACGCCCCAGTAACCGCCGATGCCGCCGAGGCAGTAATCGGAGATGTGATACCAGTTCGAGTAGCTCTCTTCCTTTGTCCACGGGCGGCAGCGCTGGTACGTGTACGGGGCCCACGGGGCCGGCCCGAGCCACAGGTCGTAGTCCAGGCCCACCGGCACCGGTTGAACGGGTTGATTGGGGACGGGGAAATCGTGCGGCACGCCGACCAAGATCGTGTGCAGCTTGCCGATCCGGCCGTTGCGGACCAACTCGCAGGCGAAGCGGAAATTTCGCTCGGACCGCTGCTGCGTGCCCCACTGGAAGACCGTGCCGTACCTATGGCATGTCTCTTGAAGGGCCTTATCCCAGGCCACGCTCAGGCCAAGGGCCTTCTCGGTGTACATATCCTTGCCGTTGCGGGCTGCCTCCAGAGACACCAGCACATGCCAGTGGTCCGGCGTGGCAATGCTGACGGCGTCAATGTCGTTGCGCCCGCAGACCTCGCGGAAGTCATTGTACGTGACGCAGTCTCTGTTGCCGTAGCGCTGGTCAACGATGCCTTTGGCCTTCTGCCGCTGGCTCTCGTAGACATCGCATACGGCGACGACCTGAACGTCCTTGTGGCCCAGGAACGCCTGCAGCAAGCCGGTGCCCTGGGTCCCCAGTCCGATGGAGGCCATCACAATTCGTTCGCTTGGCGCGGCTTTGTCGGCCTGCCCCAGCGCCGATGAAGGAACAACATGCGGGAATGCCACGGCTCCGGCTGCGGCCGAGCCGGTCCACTGGAGGAACTTGCGCCGGTTCATCATGAGAGTCTCCCCTATTGGCTCTTTGAAGATACTTCGGTCTGTCTGTACGCCTCGAAGATCGCTGGAATCCCGGCCTTTTGCGTGTCTTGGCTGTGGACGACGACCCGGTAGCTGAGGGTCAGCTTCTGGCCCTTGGGAAGGTCCAGTTGGTCGCCCTCAAGCCAGTTCATCGGCGTGGGCGAAAAGAAGCCGTAGTCGCGCGTAAACCACTTGGCGGGGTACCAGCGATCGCTCGGATGTTGCAGGATGGCAATGCCTTCGGTGACGCCGGCCCGCGTGCCGTAGTAGTCGCACCAGGGCGAGGCAACGCCGAAGGTGCCTTTCTCTGCGGCCTTGCCTTCCGCGTTGACCAGCGTTCCGCCCGCGGTGACGCCTAACTCGGACACGACGCGGGCCGAGAACAGCGAGTGGTTCGTCTTGAGAATCCGAATGTCGGTCAGCGGCTCCATGGTGATGCGGAAGTCGATGAATCGCAAGCTCTCGCTCGGGGCAGTAATGACGATCTGCCTTTGGTCGCGGAGGATGGGTGCTTTGCCGGGCTGTCTCCAGAGACCTTCATCGGTGAAGATGACTTTGCTGCCCGACGGCTCGACGATCTTGGGCCTCTGGGAGATGATCTGGCCCCGCTCGTTGCTCTCCTGCCAGTAGTTGCCGCCGTTGACCCGGTCGCAGCCGAAGAAGAGTGAATGATGGTGCGGATAGGGCTCCGAGGTCTCGGTTGTGATGGACTTGCCTGAGGCGGGGCCGTTGACCGGCCAGAAATAGGGGTATTTCTGTGATGGGTCGAACTTGTAGCAGGTGAACAGTTGTCCACCCACTGTGACGACGACTTGGCTCTTTTCGAGCTTGGCTTCGACCTTGCCCGCCGCCGGCTGGGCCGAAGCGGCAAACGCTGAAGTGGTGAAAAGACCAAGTGCGGCGGTGATCAGGAAACTTCGAGTATTCATTACTGTGTCCTCCAAGAAAGCAACTCCTTTGTCATCCGTAGGGTGGGTTCTCAACCCACGCGTCGACCCCACCGAGGTGCACGAAACGCTGACATTTAGAGATGCCACGGGCTTCGCATCGAGCGATTGAGCAGCCGGTTGGCCGCATCGTCGCCGGGGAACTCTTCCTTGCCGGGGTCCCACGTCAGGGACCGCTGTAGTTTGTAGGCGATGATCGTCAGGTGACCCAGCGACGCGCCGCGGTGGCCGATCTCTTCGCCGCAACTCGTCGGCCGACGTGTGCGGGTGCACTCGAACCAGTTGGCGTGATGATTGTTGTCCCCGGGATTCACCTCGCGGGTCGTTAACTTCATTTCCGCGAAGATTTCCTCCGGACTGCCCTCGATACGTCCGCCGGTGGTCATCGACGTGACCCAGCCGCGCTCGCCGACGAACACACCGCCGAAATTGCCGGCGAGGCGGGCATCGGCGGGCACCGCCTTATAGAGGCTCTTGACCATGGCCCAGTCGTCCACGAGGTGCAGGAGCGTCCCATTGGCGTACCGGCAGGTGAGCGTTGGATACGTTCCGCGGCTGGGATGAATGAGCTCGACCGGCCCGCTGTTCTCCATGCCCAGGGTGTACTGAATCACGTCCGCCGCATGAGAGTGGTACCAAGTCACGGCCGCCGCGCCAAAATCCTCACAGAACGCCCACGGCACCACGCCGGGCGATGGGTTCGTATGATATAGGCTGTTGTACGGGCGCCACGGAGCAGGACCCACCCACAGGTCCCAGTCCAGTCCATCCGGCACAGGCTCGGCCGGCAGGGCGAAATCCATCGGCGCATACGAGCGGCCGGATCGCTCCCCATCCATCGCCCGGGCATAGGGTTTGGCGCGGCCGCCCGCGACGGAGCCGCCCAGGGGGCCCCACAGCGTGAAGACCGATTTGATCTTGCCCAACCCGCCGGCTCGCACGAATTCACAGACCTTCCTGATCGTGGAAATAGAGCGGTATTGCGTCCCGGTCTGGAAGATGCGGCCGTACCGGCGCACGGTCTCCACCAGCCGGCGGCCTTCGCCGATGGTCAATGAGATCGGCTTCTCGCAATAGACATCCTTACCCGCCTCCACGGCATGAATGGCCTGCAACGTATGCCAGTGATCCGGCGTGACAATCACCACGGCGTCGATGTCGGAGCGGGCGAGCAACTCGCGGTAGTCATTGTATGCGGCGCAGCCCTTGTACTCGCCGCCGGGATTACGGGCGGCATAGGTCTGCTCTGCAACTCGCTTGGCCTCTTCGCACCGCACGCGATCCACGTCGCAGACGGCCAGCAACTGGACCTCCCGGTCGCCGGCCAACCGGTGCAGATGCCCGCGTCCCATCACCCCGTGGCCGATCAAACCTACCGTGATTCGCTCGCTCGGCGAGGTGCTCGTCTGGGCACGTCCCGCCGAGGCCGGGAGGACCCACGGCAGGGTGGCGGCGGCCGAAAGGCGGCCCGTCCGATCCAGGAACTCACGCCGCGTGATCTTCTGGGGGTTCGTGCGTGTCACGATTTACCTCCAGTCGTCAGTTGCACGGTTGCTTTGTTGAAAAGCTTGATGCTTTGAGCCAAGCCGGCGCCATCGCTCCCCAGCTCTATGGTGAATACGACCGATTTACGGCCAGACCTATAGATTCTGTCGAGGCGCGACGCGATCGTCTTCTCGCGTGCCGATTCGTCCAGCGTTACGATCTCCGGCGCAGCGTCGACACCCATTCTCCGGGCGAATTCGACGGCCTTGTCGGATGGCGTGCCGTCGATCCGATACGTCAACAGGCGAACGCCGGCGGCATCCAGCTTCAGACGGATTTGCCTCCTCTCATCACTGGTGAGTTGGTCATTGAAATCCTTTGAGATGTCACGGCTGACCTTCTGGCGGTTGGAGCCTCCTACGCAGAGCAAGCCGAGTTCCGCTGCCTTGTCGATGGTCTCGAAGAGCGTCAACGGCTTGGCGGAGGGCACAAGGGCCAGTTGCCAACCGAGTTGCTCTTGTGCTCGAACGGCTGGGGTCAATTTTGTGCTTGGAGTTGTTGGGGCCGGCAGGTCGCCCAGGGCGAATTGCGTCGCTGCCAGGTAGAATTGGAGCATCTTCGGGTCCCAGAAGACGGAGGGGTGGTGGGCGAAGCCGCAGTAGAAGGCGCGGCCCCGGCCGTACTGGCGGACCCAGGCCAGGGCGTAGTCGTTGTCGGCACGCTCGACCTTCCCCAGGGACGGGGTTTGCTTCATGTCGGTTTTGGCTGTGTCGATGCTCAGAAGCACGCGCACCCGGTTGCGCGAGTACGGTTCGTGGACGCGGAAGAACTCGTCGCGATAGTCGAAATCGCCGCCGAGGGGCTGATTGATCGGATGAATGGGATCGTCGAGCTTGATGAAGACGTGCTCGTTGTTCGCTTTGTGATTGGCGCCGCGGGCGCCGAGCATGATGCCGAATTCGGGCCAATCCTCGACCGCGCCCGGCCATTTCATGAATGCGACCGACGTGCCGTGGACGCCCATCAGCCCGCCGCCGCTGTAGACGAACTCGACCAGGCTTTGCCGCAGGGCAGGGTCTTCAAAGAGATTGCCCACGGTGTTGTTGAAAAAGACCGCATCGAATCGCTTGAGACTGTCCGGTGCGAAGACGGCCGGATCTTTGCTGATCTCGGTCTCGAAGGCGCCGGTTTTGGCGCCCATCAGCGTGAAGGCCAGATTCGCGGTGGGAATGGAACCGTGGCCGCCATAGTTGACGTTGAGGTCGAAGATCAGGAGCTTGCGAGGCTTGCGGGGCGAGACGAAGGCCTTCGCCGGAATCGCCGCCTCGAT
>Ga0315286_10001587_pt1 | contig 20614 bp, 14 predicted proteins | sample YL17G10_0_MG_FD_205038 | JGI IMG/M metagenome (GOLD analysis project Ga0315286, IMG submission 205038) | Sediment microbial communities from Yellowstone Lake, YNP, Wyoming, USA - YL17G10_0 | ecosystem: Environmental > Aquatic > Freshwater > Lake > Sediment | place: USA: Wyoming | collected... | reverse complement strand
CAGCGGAAATCGAGCGGTGGGAAGGACAAAGGACACCGGGGGGAATTCGCGGCCTTCCTCGACGCCTGCCGGTCGGGGGGCGAGTGGCCGATCCCATGGACCGAACTCTACGCCGTCACCTGGGCTTCACTGATGGCCGTCCGGAGCCTGCGCGAGGGCCGTCCATTCGACATGGACGAGGGAGAAGGCTAGAGATGTGCGGCCTGGCCGGGGTGTTTGCCTACCGCGACAGCGACCGTGCGAATGATGGCGAGGCCATTCGCCGGATGACCCGTTCACTCGCGCACCGGGGGCCGGACGATGAAGGCTTCTATGACTCCCCGCAGGTCGCTCTAGGTCACCGACGCCTCAGCATCGTTGACATCTTGCCCACCGGTCATCAGCCCATGATCTCCGAGCGCGGTTCTGCAATAGCCTACAACGGCGAATGCTACGGCCATGCGGCGCTGCGGACGCGACTGGCGGATGCGGGCTACCGGTTCCGCGGCACCTCGGACACGGAGTCGCTGCTCTATGCCCTGGAAACCTGGGGCCCGCATGCGCTCGAGAACCTGAGTGCAATCTTCGCGTTTGCCTATTGGTCCCCGCAGGAACGTCGCCTGGTTCTGGCGCGTGATCCACTGGGCGTGAAGCAGCTCTACTACCACGATGATGGCTCCCGAATCGTCTTCGCCAGCGAGATCAAGGCGCTGCTGCACTACCCGGGCGTGGTGGCGGATGTCGACCCCGAAGGACTGAACGAGTACCTCCACTTCCACACGCCGCTCTTCGAGCGCACGTTTTTCAAGAACATTCGACAGGTGCGGCCCGGCGAATGGCTGGAGGTAACCCGGCACGGCCTGCGTCACCGTTTCTTCTGGCGCCTGGACGGGTGCCGGCCCCGCCCGGAGCCGGCTGAGCAACAGGTGGCGCAGCTGAAGGACGAGCTTGCTGACGTGGTTGCGAAGCAACTGATGTCGGACGTCCCGGTCGGTTGCTTCTTCAGCGGCGGCATCGATTCCAGCGCCGTCGCGGCCTTCGCGCTGCGCCAGGATCGGAGTCTTCGGGGCTTCGGCATTCACTTCTCGGGGCAGGGCGTCATCGACGAGCGTCCCTTTCAGGAGGCTGCTGCTCGGGTGCTGGACCTGGACCTTGAACTGATCACGCTGGATGGGTCCAGCTTCCCGGAAGACCTCCTCCGTCTCAGTTATTACCAAGACGCGCCAGTCATCGGAGCGGCCATGCTGCCGATGTACCACGTGAGCCGCCTCGCCGGCAGCAGGGTGAAAGTGTGCCTGGGCGGCCAGGGTGCGGACGAGTTATTCGGGGGGTACGCCCGTTACGCCCTCGCACGGCCTGCGCGGGCGGCGGTCCAGTGGCTGCGGCCGACCGGCGAAGACGGATCGGGTCGGCAGGCAGACGACACGGCGGTCGGTGGAAACCTTGCCTATCAAGCGCTCGATCGGCACACTCTGGCCCGCTTGGGCCTGGCGATCGTCGGGTCGCGTAACTGGCGTGGCCGCTACTTCAACAACTTCGCCAAGATTCGGCCGCGCACCTGGGATGGCGTCTTCCATGGCGCTGGTATCCACAACAGGGCGGCAGCGCGCGCGATATACGAGGACACACTCGACCGCTCACCGGCCACCGAGCCCGGCGACAAATTGCTCCACTGGGACGTGCAAACGTACCTGCCCGGCCTGTTCCACCAGGACGACCGCATGAGCATGGCCAACAGCCTGGAATCGCGGGTGCCGCTGGCGGATCCACGCTTGCTGCAGTTCGCATTTCACACGCCCTTCGACCTGAAGATCCGAGACGGTGCGTCGAAGTGGATCCTCAGGCGTGCGGTGGCTGACGTCCTCCCACACGCCGTGCTCAACCGGCGCAAGGTCGGCTTCGACACGCCCGCGGAACACTGGATGCGGAATCAGCACGCCGGGTTCGTTCGCGATCTGCTGTTATCCGCGCGGGCGCGGACCAGGGGATTCTGGAACCCCAGGACGATCGAGTCCATTCTCGACACGCCCCAGATGCCCAATTGGTTCGACGTGGTGTGGAAACTAATCTCCATCGAAGCCTGGGCCACGACCTTCCTCGACAGGAACACTCCAGCGGGCGTGCCTGGTTTACCCCATGCTGCGTAATCTGATCCAGGAAGTCCGCGAGCTTGGCGTTCGAGGCGCGGTGTTCCGAGTAGGTTGGGAGGCCAAGCTACGGAGCGGTCTGGCTGAGCGACTGGCATCGCCGCCGCCCACCACGTCGAGCCTGCCTCGTCACCCCTCTAATCAGCCTGGCAATTGGCCGGAGACTCTCTTCTTCTCGTCGCCCGAGCCGGTGGCCCGAGCGATGGCGGAGCGCCTGACTGATTCGCAACGCGATCGTCTCCTCTCGGAGGCTCGGGAGGCCGCCGCCGGGCGAATCATCTGTTTCGGTCGGTGGAAAGGCGACTTCGGCAACCCTGTAGATTGGCAACGAAACCCGCTGACTGGCGGCCGCTGGGACGCCAGCGTACATTGGGCCGAGGCGCCTCTCAACGAACGGCGCGTTGGTGACGTGAAACTGACGTGGGAAGCGGCCAGGTTCCCGCACGGCTACCAATTGGCCCGCGCGGCGGCACATCACCCGGAGGCAGCAGACGAGTTGGCTGAAGCGCTGGCGAAGCAGATCGAGAGCTTCATCACCGCGAACCCCTGGGGCCGCGGCATCCACTGGAGCTCCGGTCAGGAAAAGGGCTTTCGCCTGATGGCGTGGCTGTTCGCCTTCGACGTGCTGCTGTCGCGCTCTGCACAGGCCTCACGCATGGCTGCGGTGCTCGGCGACGCCATCCTGGCAAGCGCAGCGCACATCGAGCAGCACCTCGGCTACGCCAGGCACGCTGTCTACAACAACCATTTGCTTTCCGAGGCGCTCGCGCTGCTGCTGGGGGGCGCCCTTTTTCCCTCCAGCGAGCCCGGGCTTCGCTGGCGTCGGTTGGGTTGGCGAATCCTGAAGGAAGAGGCGGAGCGCCAGTTCTACCCCGATGGCGCGTACATCCAGCAGTCGCACAACTATCACCGGGTTGCGCTGCAGGACTTGCTCTGGGCGTGCCTGGCCGCCCGCATGCTCGGCGATCAGCCGGCCGCAGAATGGCTCGAGGCGCTCGAGCGTTCGCTGGACTTCCTGCTGGCTCAGCAGAACCCTCTGGATGGACGCCTGCCGAACTACGGCTCCAACGATGGCGCCCTCCCCAGCCCGCTGACAAGCTGTGATTTCTCGGACTTCCGGCCAACGCTTCAAGCCGTGAGCCTGTTAACTCGTGGCGAGCGACTGTATCCGGCAGGGCCCTGGGACGAAGAAGCGGCCTGGCTGCTCGGACCGCGGGCGCTCGATGCGCCGCTGCGAGCGGCTACCCGTAGCTCCGTCTCCTTTGCGAAGACCGGCTACCATGTGCTCCGAGGGCGTGACCAGGGCAACTTCAGCACATTCCGGTGCGGATCGCTTAGAGACCGTTTCTCGCAGATCGACATGCTGCACATGGGCGTGTGGTGGCGTGGCATGAACGTCCTGGTTGACGGCGGCAGCTACCTTTACAACGGACCGGCCGCATGGCACGAGCACTTCTTCCGGACCGCCAGCCATAACACCCTGACGGTTGATAACAGGGATCAGATGCTCCACCACCGGCGCTTCAAGGTGCTCTATTGGACCGAGGCGAAGCTGCTGGCGTTCCAAGACCAAGGGACGTGGGCTCTTGCCGCCGGCGAGCACTACGGATATCGGCGACACCCCGGCCGCTGTGTCCACAGGAGATCGGTTCTCTTCGTGAAGGACGAACTGTGGGTCGTGGCCGACACCGTTCTCGGGGACGGCAGTCATACAGTGCGTCTCCACTGGTTGGGCGGCGACTTCCCGTTTACAGCGAACCCTGAGCGAGGCTCGCTCGCGCTAGCGACCCCCGGGGGTGACTTCGGAGTCACGGTGTGGAGCGCGGCAGGCGATCCAGCGCTCGCAACCGTGGTCGCCGGACAGGAGGCACCGCCTCGCGGCTGGCTGTCGAGGTACTACGGCGAGAAAGTTGCGGTGCCCTCGTTGGCGGTTGATGTCGGTGGCAACTGCCCGGTCACGCTGGTGTCGGTGTTAGGAGCGGGCCAGCCGCGGTTGAGATTGGTTGACGGTCAACTCGTGGCGCAAACCGCCGATACCCAAGTGGCATTCCGGCTGCAGGACGGTCTGTTCGATTTCATCTCCCTGTGAGAATACTGGTCTTCCATCAGTACTACGTCCTTCCCGGCATGCCGGGAGGTTCCCGCTTCAATGAACTAGCCAGGATCTGGTCTGAGGCGGGGCACGAAGTCACGGTGGTTGCAGGAACATTGGACCATTCGACTGGCGTGGTACCACCGCAATACCACGGCCGATGGCTGACGAAGGAGAACGACGGCCCGGTCATGGTGTGGCGCTGCCACGTGCCGTCTTCGTACGCCCGCAGTTATCTGGGGAGGATGCGGGCCTTCCTGGGCTTCACCCTCTCTGCGCTGACTGTGGTTCTGAGGGTGACCCGCCCTGACGTGATCGTCGCCAGTTCACCACCCCTTGTGATCGCTCTTCCGGCCTGGGTGGGGGCTCGGATCCGCTTCCGTCGGGTTCCCTGGGTCTTCGAGATCCGCGACCTCTGGCCGGAGAGTGCCGTGACCACCGGCGTGCTCGCCGAAGGAAACCTGCTGACGCGCCTTCTTTATCGCCTCGAACGTTGGGCGTGCGCGTCGGCCGATCGCGTCAATGTCCTGACGCCGGCGTTCCGCGAGGATTTGCTCCGCCGCCATCTCGTTCCAGAACGCCGACTTGTCTTCGTGCCCAACGGCGCCGATATGGACGTTTTTGTGCCGGGGCCGAGGGACAACGACTTGCGCCGGGAGGCCGGCTGGGGCGATCGATTTGTGGTCCTGTATTCCGGTGCCCATGGGCGAGCCAATGCCATCGGCCAATTGGTAGAGGCTGCGGAGTGCTTGCGCAACAGCCCTGAAATCCTGATCGCGTGCGTCGGCGACGGCCCAGAGCGAAGGCACTGGCAGCAAGAGGCCGCGCGGCGAGGGCTGGAGAATATCCGTTTCCTCGGGCCGCAGCCCAAGGAGCGCATGCCAGCGTACGTAAACGCTTGCGATGTCGGGACTGCAGTGTTGCAGCGGAACCAAACCTTCAAGACGGTCTATCCAAACAAGGTGTTCGACTACATGGCGTGTGCGAAGCCTGTGCTCCTGGCCGTCGATGGCGCCGCGAGGCAACTCGTGTGCGCGGAAGCCAGGGCAGGCGTGTTCGTGGAACCTGAGGATCCTGCCGCAATTGCCGCCGCTGTCCGATCATTAGCGGCGGACGCGTCGGGACGCGAGCAGATGGGACGGCGTGGCTACGAGTGGGTACGCGCGAACGCTAACCGCACCGCGTTGGCCGATCGCTATCTCGGCATCCTGGAAAGAATTGTTGCCGAGGGGACAAGGGGGCGGGCGGGGGTTCTGACGAAGGGCGTCCTTGACCGTCTGGTGGCCTTTCTGGGTCTCCTGCTCCTCAGCCCATTACTTGGCTTCATCGGCATGGCAATCCTGCTTTCCACGGGAACGCCCGTGCTGTTTCGCCAGCAGAGGCCTGGCCTCTTTGGCCGCCCATTCTTCCTGCTGAAGTTTCGGACGATGGCAACGGGTTCAGGGCCAGACGACTCGCGCCTCACCAACGTAGGCCGCTTCCTTCGACGCACCAGCCTCGATGAATTGCCGGAACTGTGGAATGTTCTGCGCGGCGAGATGAGCCTCGTGGGGCCGCGACCCCTGTTGACGCAGTACCTCGACCGCTACACACCGCGTCAAGGGCGCCGCCACGAGGTGAAGCCGGGAATCACCGGTTGGGCCCAGGTGAACGGCCGGAATGCCTTGAGCTGGGATACGAAATTCGAACTGGACGTGTGGTACGTGGCCCACTGGTCGCTCTGGCTCGACCTCAAGATACTGGCGTTAACCGCTCGGCAAGTATTGACCCGCCAAGGGATCAACCACCCGGGCAGCGCCACGATGCCGGAGTTCACGGGCACGTTTGACGCAACAAGTAAGGAGTAACGCATGGTGCCCCAGCGAATCGTGATTATTGGTGCGAGTGGATTCGCCCGGGAAGTGCGATGGCTGCTGGAGGAGATCAATCGCTCTCGGGACACATTCAGGTTCCTTGGCTATGTCGTGAGCGACTTGGCGCGACTCGGGGAACACGACAGCCACGGCGACATTCTTGGCGACTACGAGTGGTTAGAGCGCCACTGTGACGAGGTCGACGCTATCGCCATAGGTATCGGAACTCCTGCTGCGCGGCTGACTGTATCTTCAGATCTCCTTCGCACCTTCCCAACGCTTGAGTGCCCGGCGCTGGTCCACCCCACGGTAAGACTCGACAACCATTCGTCCAGAATCGGCCAAGGCGTGCTCCTCTGTGCCGGTACAATTGGCACCGTCAACATCCATTTGGAAGACTTCTCTCTCGTTAATCTCGCGTGTACTCTGGGACACGAATGCTCGATCGGGAGAGGCACGGTGCTGAACCCAACAGTAAATATCTCCGGCGGGGTCCGTTTAGATCCCGGTGTGTTGGTCGGGACTGGAGCGCAAGTCCTCCAGTACCTAACGGTCGGTACTGGAGCCACCGTAGGTGCGGGATCCGTGGTTACCAAGAACGTTGAACCAGGAGTCACCGTCATCGGCATACCGGCGAAGCCGCTTCAGCGTCATTAGTCGATCTCCTAGAAAACCAGATCGTGAACAATAGAATCTATCTCTCTCCACCACACATGGGTGGCGAGGAATTGGCGCTCCTGAAGGACGCCTTTGAATCGAACTGGATTGCTCCGCTCGGGCCACACGTGGACGCCTTTGAACGCGAGTTTGCAGCCGCTGTGGGAGTTCCCCATGCGGCGGCACTGTCGTCTGGAACCGGGGCCCTCCACCTCGCCTTGCAGATTCTCGGCGTGGCCTCGGGTGACGCCGTTCTATGCTCGACCCTCACCTTTGTAGCCAGCGCGAGCCCGATCACTTGGGTGGGAGCGAAGCCGGTCTTCATCGACTCCGAGCGGGAGAGCTGGAACATCGATCCGGCGTTGGTTGCTGAGGAAATCGAGGCCGAGGTCCGCCGAGGTCGTCGTCCCAAGGCTGTGATCGCCGTTGATCTATACGGCCAAACCGCCAACCTGGGCCCCATCGCCGAGGCCTGCCAACGCCATGGCGTGGAGCTCATCGAAGATGCGGCGGAGGCTCTGGGAGCGAATCATCGCGGCCGGCCCGCTGGTTCGGCCGGACGCATCGGCGTGTTCTCCTTTAACGGGAACAAGATCATCACGACGTCTGGCGGAGGCATGCTGGTTTCCTCCGAGAGAGAGTTGGTCACGCGCGCCCGGTTCCTGGCCCAGCAGGCGCGAGACCCGGCCCCGCACTACGAGCACTCGGTCCTGGGCAATAACTACCGGATGAGCAACCTCCTCGCGGCGGTGGGCCGCGGGCAACTGCGTGTGTTGCCGAAGCGCGTGGAACGCCGCCGAGAGATCTTCGGTTTCTACGAGCAGGCCCTTGGCAATGTCCCCGGCATCACTTTCATGCCCGAAGCAAGCTGGGGAAGGGCCACTCGATGGCTGACTGTGATCCAGGTCAACCCATCGGAATTCGGCGCCACCCGGGAGGACGTTCGGCTGCATCTTGAGCGTTCCAATATCGAGGCCAGACCCGTGTGGAAGCCGATGCATCTGCAACCGGTGTTCAGGGAGTGCCGCGCGGTGGGCGGATCGGTGGCGGCGGATCTGTTCGATCGCGGCCTGTGCCTGCCAAGTGGTTCCCAGATGACAGACGCCGATTGCCAGCGCGTTGTGGATGAACTGCTTTCGACGCAGCGCACGTAGCGGGCCGTGAACTGATGGCACGAATGGAGAACAAGCGCCCCAAGGCGTCGCCGCTGATCCTGGTGGCCGGGGCACGGCCCAACTTCATGAAGGTGGCGCCCGTGCTGCGCGCCCTCGCTTCTCGCGAGCACCACTTCTTGCCCGCGCTGGTCCACACCGGACAGCACTACGACGAAGGCATGTCCGACATCTTCTTCCGGCAGCTCGGCATTCCGGAACCGGACGTCCACCTCGGTGTGGGTTCCGGCTCCCATGGAGCGCAGACTGGCCGCATCCTCGCGGGCTTCGAGCAATACCTGATCGCCTCGTCTCCTCGGCCCAGGGGCGTGGTCGTGGTTGGCGACGTGAACTCGACGATGGCCTGTGCGCTGGCCGCGGTGAAGTTGGGCATCCCCGTGGCGCACGTAGAGGCGGGCCTGCGCTCGTTCGATCGCAGCATGCCCGAGGAAATCAACCGCGTTGTCACCGACGCCGTGGCCGACCTGCTACTGGTAAGCGAACCCGCCGGTGAGGAGAACCTGCACCGGGAGGGAATCCCGGCTCAGCGCATCCGCTACACGGGCAACGTGATGATCGACACACTGGCGCGCGAACTAAACGCTGCCAAAGAACTCGCCGTGGCCGCCAGCCTGGGACTTTCGCCAGGAAGCTTCGCCTTCGTGACGCTGCACCGGCCGTCGAACGTGGATATCCCCGAGCGATTGGAAGATCTCGTCCGGTTTCTCGAAGCGCTCGCGCGGCGCCTCCCCGTGGTGTTCCCGGTGCACCCACGAACGACAGAACGGCTCCGGGCGGCAGGCCTTGCGGTTCGTCTGGAATCGGCCCACGGGGTTCGGTGCCTGCAGCCGCTAGGCTATCGAGAGAGCCTGGGTCTGATGGCCACGGCGCGCCTGGCTGTCACCGACTCGGGCGGGGTCCAGGAGGAGACGACGTTCCTGGGGATCCCATGCCTGACTCTGCGCCGCAGTACCGAGCGACCGGTGACCGTATCGGCCGGCACCAACACAGTAGTGGGACACGATCTTGCGCTCGCCGAGCGGCTGGTGGACGAGATCCTGGCCGGTCGATACAAGAGCGGCGGACCGGTCCCAGGTTGGGATGGCCGCGCCGCCGAGCGAGTGGTCGATGCGCTGGTAGAGGCTTGGGATTGAAGCCCTAGAGCGTGTTGGAGAACAGCGGCGCGCTGTTACAATGAGACACTATCGGACTAGGCGCCTGGCTGCACCCGCGGCCAGCGTGGCCTGAGGTTAACAGCTACTGTGATTCCCAAGTCTGTCTCCACCGTCGCGATTCTGCTGGCTGCTGTTTTGATGTGTGTGCCGCTAGCGCTTGGGCAGCAGCCCTCAGACCAGGCCAAGGGAAACTACCTCATCGGCTCCCAGGACGTTTTGTCGATCTCGGTTTGGGACCAGCCCAGTCTGTCCGGCAAGTTCACCGTGGAGGCCGACGGGAGCTTTACCTTCCCGCTGATCGGCCGTATCATGGCCAGCGGCCTGACCCTTCGCGATCTCGAGGGCGAGCTTCGCAAGCGCCTTGCTGATGGGTACTTCAAGAACCCTCAGGTTTCGGTAGCGATTGAGCAATATCGTAGTCAGCAGATTTTCGTCATCGGTGAGGTTCGTTCGCCAGGGGCCTATCCGCTGACTGGCGACATGACGCTGATTGAAGCGCTTGCCCGCGCCGGTTCGACAACGGCGGACGCTGGCAATGAAGCTGTGATAATCCGGGCGCCCGCGGGGCAGACGGCCACGGCCCCCCAGCTGCCGAACCAGTTGGACGCGGCGGAAGTGGTGCGCGTGAACATCAGGAACCTTCAAGGTGGCCAGCTCTCGCAGAACATCGCCTTGCAGGGCGGGGACACGGTGTTCATCCCACGCGCAGAGACCATCTACGTGTTCGGCCAGGTAAGGAGTCCCGGAGCATTTCCCCTGAAGACGAAGGACACGACAGTGCTGCAGGCGCTTTCGCTGGCCGGCGGGATCACGGAACGCGGTTCGACGAGCCGCATCAAGATTGTCCGACTTGTCGACGGGAGGAAAGTAGAACTGGACGCGAAGCTTGGCGACACGGTCAAGCCCGGCGACACGGTTATCGTCAGGGAGCGGTTCTTCTGATCAAAGCGCACGAATCGCAGTATATCGAATCGCGGGAAGCAGAGGGTTGGTGATGTCTGATCAGGCTACGCCGGGATCGCCCGGGACGGCAGCAGAAAGTCCAGAGACTACGGGTGCGGCTCCGGGAGGGCCACGCAGGTACGGCGGTTACGGGTCGTATGAAGGCTATGGGTACGACAACTACGGCGGGGACGGCGGGTACACCGGGTACGGCGGGTACGGCGGGGGGGGGGGCGGCGCAGAAGCACACTTAATGGACTACGTCCGGAAGGTCTACCGCCATCGCTGGCTCGCCCTGACCACTTTCGCAGTCATCGCCGTTGGTGCTGCAGTCAACACGTTCTCCACCACGCCGATCTACGAGGGGCGGGTGCAGTTGCTGCTCGACCCTGAAACCCCGAACGTGAGATCGTTCAAGGATTCGGAATCGGGTTACGGATACGGGTATGAGGAGTACTACTACACCACGCAGTACACGATCCTCAAGAGCCGCGGGCTAGCTCGAAGGACGATCGAATCATCGAAACTGTGGGATTCTCCAGAGTTCGGCGGGGGCAATGCCAGGGCGCAGGCGTCCTTCAGCCTGATGGCGGCGCTTCGTGGTTCGGTGCGCTGGGCACTACGCCTGTTCTTTTCACCACCTAAGAAGGTCACTGTCCCTGGCGCAGCGGAAACCCCGAGGCAGTCGAGCATCATCGATGCGTTTCTTGGTAATCTCACCGTCTCGCCTGTGCGAAATAGCCGCCTCGTAGACGTCCGGTTCGCATCCTCGAACCCCGAAATGGCCGCGGTGATGGCAAATGCCGTGGCGAAGGAGTACATCGCCCAGAACCTCGAGTACAAGTTCCTCTCCACCATGGAAGCCGCCGCCTGGTTCGGCCAGCAATTGGCCCAGGAGCGGAAGAAACTGGAAGACAGCGAACAGGCCCTCCAGCGCTACCGCGAGCAAGGCGACGCCGTTGCGCTGGAAGATCGCCAGAACATCGTCGTGCAGCGGCTGACCGATCTGAATGCCGCCTACACCAAGGCGAGGACGGACCGGTTCGAGAAGGAAGCCCTGTATAACCAACTCAGGAGCCTGCAGAACGACCGCACCGCGCTCGATACCTTTCCCGCCATCCTCTCAAACTCGTTTGTTCAGCAGTTGAAGTCGCAACTGGCCGATCTGCAACGCGAGCAGGCGCAGATGGCCGACCGTCTCGGCGAGAAGCACCCGGACATGATCAAGCAGACACTTGCCATTCAGAGCACGGAGGCCAAGTTGACTGGCGAGATCGCGAAGGTTGTGCAATCGGTGCGGAACGAGTTCCTCTCGGCCCAGGCGCAGGAAGGCAGTCTTGCTGAGGCACTCAACGGCCAGAAGACCGACGCGTTGTCGCTGAACCGAAGGGGCATCGAATACGGCGTGTTGCGCCGCGAGGCCGAGGGCAACAAGCAGATGTACGAATTGCTCATGCAGCGCGCCAAGGAGACGGGTATCTCCGGCGAACTGAAGACCAGCAACATCAGGGTAGTAGACCCCGCAGAAGTTCCGCGCAGCCCAATCCGGCCGAACAAGCCGAGGGACCTTCTTCTGGGACTGCTGGGCGGCCTGCTATGCGGCATCGGGCTTGCGCTGTTCATGGAGTACCTCGACAACCGGGTCAAGAACCCCGATGAGATCAAGTCATTCCTGCGTCTCAGCTACCTGGGCCTCGTGCCGGGGTTGCGGGAGAAGGACCTTGACGGTGGGCAGACGCTGCTCCTTACGGGGTCGGTGCCCCAGAACTTTGCCGAAGCGTTTCGGGCCATTCGGACAAGTGTGCTGTTCTCCTCAACTAAACAGGGGTCGCGCTCGGTCCTGGTGACGAGTACCCAGCCACGGGAGGGTAAGACGCTAATAGCCGCGAACCTGGCGCTGGCGCTCGCACAGATGGACCAGCGCGTCCTGCTCATTGACGGCGACATGCGCAAACCACGCCAGCACGAGCAGTTTAACGTGACGCAGGATCCTGGCCTGTCGAGCCTGCTGGTGGGAAAGGCGAAGGCGAACGACGCGGTTCGGAAGACGAGCACGAACAATCTGTGGCTGATGCCCGCCGGCCATAACCCGCCGAATCCGGCCGAATTGCTCGGCTCGACGCGTTTCAAGGACCTCCTGAAGGCTCTAGGAGACAACTTCGACTGGGTGGTGATTGACTCGCCGCCAGTGATCGCGGTTACGGACGCATCCGTGATAGGGCACCTCACAACGGGCGTTGTTTTCGTCATTGGCAGCGAGCAGGTGGCCCGCTCCACCGTACGAACCGCCGTAGAGCAGTTGCTGGGATCCAGGGCTACGATCCTCGGGGCTGTGCTGAATCGCGTGAACATTCGGCGGAATCCGTACTACTACGCGCACTACTACAGACACGAGTACGCGGGGTACTATTCGTCGGAGAAACAGGCGTAATTCGCAGGACTAAAGTCCTGCGCCACGGACTGAAGCGCCACGGACTAAAGTCCTGCGCCACGGACTGAAGCGCCACGGACTGAAGTCCTGCGCCACGCGCTGAGCCTCAATGGCCAGGAAGACGATAAGACGCCCGGTGTCAGACAACCCCCCATTCGCGGGTAGCTTCGCCACGGTGAAGCGGGTCGTGTACTCGTACCGCCGGCCAATCGCGGTAGTTGTGTACATTGGCCTGTCCTGGGCCGCCAACGTCAGCGCCTTCCTGGTCCGGTTCGATGGCCAGGTGCCAGCCAAGGAGTGGGCAGCGCACCTGGCTATGCTGCCCGCGCTGATTGTGCTGCGGCTGGTCGGGTTCCTGGCCTTTGGCCAGTTCCGTGGCCTCTGGCGCTACGCCAGCCTCTACGACCTTCGGAACATCGTTGCCGCAGTGCTTTCGAGCACCATGGTGTTCTTCGTCGTGGAGCGCTGGGTGCTCGCTCAGCCGAACTATCCACGATCGATCTTCCTGATCGACAGCCTGATCCTCATCGCGCTTCTGGGCGGGGTACGCATGGCACGACGTGCCTATCACGAGATCCGCCGTTCGCCCCGAGGCAGGAAAGTGCTGATCATCGGAGCGGGAAACGCGGGCGAAATGATTGTCCGCGACATGCTCCATAATCCGGCGTACGACTACGAACCTGTTGGATTTATCGATGATGACCCCGGGAAGCAAGACGAACAGATCCACGGCGTGCGGGTGTTGGGAACGCGTGCGGATCTGGCGCGCGTCATCGAGAAAGCAGGGCCAGACGACGTGCTGATTGCGATGCCGTCGGCTCCGCCAGGCGTCATCCAGCAGGTGGTGCGCGAGTTGCAGCCCTTCCATCTGAGAATCAGCACCCTGCCGAGTCTGCGCGAAGTCGTGAGCGGCAAGGTGGCGGCGTCGCAAATCCGGGATCTCGCGATCGAGGACCTCCTCGCGCGCCCGCCGGTGGGACTGGATCCAGCGCCCGTGCGCCAATTGGTTGCCGGGCGCTGTGTGATGGTGACGGGTGCTGGCGGGTCCATCGGGTCCGAGTTGTGCCGCCAGATTGCCGCGTTCGAACCGAAGACTCTCCTGCTGTTCGAACGCTACGAGAACAGCCTGTTCGCCATTGCCAATGAGCTGCAGGACCGCTGGCCCGGCCTCGATATCCGCCCGCTCGTGGGCGACGTCTGTGATGCCGGGCGTCTCGCGGGCGTGTTCTCGCGACACCCCCCGAATATTGTATTTCACGCCGCCGCGCACAAGCACGTCCCGCTGATGGAGCTGAGCCCGTGCGAAGCGGTGAAGAACAACGTGTTCGGCACGCAGCAACTGGCAGACGCGGCGTCGGAGTTCGGAATCGAGCGGTTCATCCTGATCTCCACCGACAAGGCGGTGAATCCAACCAGCGCGATGGGTGTGTCGAAGCGCGTAGCCGAGATGATCGTGCAGTCGAAGGATGGATCGTCGAGGACCGCGTTTGCCGCGGTGCGCTTCGGGAACGTCCTGGGCAGCAATGGCAGCGTGGTACCGCGATTCCTCGAACAGATCAAAGCCGGTGGGCCGGTCACGGTGACCCACCCGGACATGCGCCGCTACTTCATGCTGATTCCCGAGGCCGTGCAGCTCGTGATGCACGCGGCGGCGATGGTCACAGGCGGCGAGGTGTTTGTCCTCGACATGGGCGAGCAGATGAAGGTGCTCGACATGGCCCGCACGCTGATTCGGCTGGCGGGATTCGTGCCGGAGACGGACATTCCCATCACGTTCACCGGCCTCAGACCCGGGGAGAAGCTCTACGAGGAACTGGTCGGGACCGAGGAGTCGGTCGAGCCGTCTGGCGCGGACAAGATCAACAAGATCCAACGCAACCACCTTGTCGACCCCGTGAGCCTGGACCTGCAGCTCGCGGAACTGCGAAAGTGCGCCGCCGAGGGAAGCCTCGCCGACCTGCAGCGCGCGCTGCAGAAACTCGTGCCCACGTACACCCCGGATCCCAACACGGTGGGGGCGTGTGACGGGGCGGAGGCCGTGTCTTTGGCGATCGGGGGGATAACCCGGGGTCTGAAGACCCCGGGCTACAAGCCTTGCGGCTACGAGAACCCCACACACGCACGAACGGATTCCGTCGGAGCCGAAGGGCTGAAGCCCTTCGGACAGGCCGCAACAGATTCACCATAACATCATGACCATCCTGGTGACTGGCGCGGCGGGGTTTGTCGGCTACCACGTTGCCCGCCGTCTGCTCGACCGTGGCGACACGGTGGTGGGCCTCGACAACCTCAACGCCTACTACGATGTCTCGCTAAAAGAGGCGCGGCTCGTCCAGCTGACCAGCCATCCCGGCTTTCGGTTTGCGAAGCTCGACGTAGCCGACCGCGAAGGGATGGCCAGCCTGTTCGCGCATGAGCGGCCGCAACGCATCGTCCACCTGGCGGCCCAGGCGGGCGTGCGCTACTCGATCGCCAATCCCCACGCCTATGTCGACAGCAACCTGGTGGGCTTCGCCAACATCCTGGAAGGGTGCCGCCACAACGGCGCAGAGCACCTCGTGTACGCAAGTTCATCGAGCGTCTATGGCGGAAACACGAGCCTGCCGTTCTCCGAACACGACAACATCGACCACCCGGTCAGCCTCTACGCCGCCACCAAGAAGGCGAACGAGTTGATGGCGCACACCTACAGCCACCTGTTTCGCCTGCCCACCACGGGGCTGCGCTTCTTCACGGTGTATGGCCCCTGGGGCCGGCCGGACATGGCGCTGTTCCTCTTCACCAAGGCCATCCTCGAGGGGCGGCCCATCGACGTCTTCAACCACGGCAACATGGTCCGCGACTTCACCTACATCGACGACATCGTCGAGGGCGTCGTCCGCGTTGTGGACCGGCCTGCCGAGGCGCACCCAGCCTTCGAGCCGGCGCGGCCGGACCCGGGCACCAGCAACGCGCCGTACCGGGTGTTCAACATCGGCAACAGTCAGCCCACGCCTCTCAGCGAGTACATCGAGGCCCTCGAGGACGCGCTCGGACGAAAAGCCCAGCGGAACTACCTGCCCATGCAGCCCGGTGATGTGCCCGCCACCTCTGCCAACACGGACGAACTGGACGCGTGGGTGGGCTTCAAGCCCAACACCCCGGTGCGCGAAGGCGTGCGCCGATTCGTGGAGTGGTATCGGGAATATCACGGCGTTTGAAGCGCGCGGTTGTCCGCGTCAGCGGCTACGATGAAATACGCCGCCCCTGGGCCCCGTGGTCACGACTTGACGCGAGGCCCGAAGCGGCAGATATTCATGAAGTTCCTCTGCGCGGCATGAGGTATTGCATGAACACAAATCGATCCTCTCGCGTGGCTGCCAACGTCGCAGTTCTCATCGTACTGATCTTCCTGGCGGGCTGCGTGAGCCGGGACATGAAACTGGCGAACAAGAGCTTCTCCGCTATCGAGAACGGCCAACTGGCCGATGCGGAGAAGGTGCTGACGGAGGCCCTGCAGGTGAACCCTAACAACCCCTACGCGCTCCTGAACCTGGGGACGGTGTACCAGCGGACGGGCCGGTTTGACGAGGCGCGGGAGATGTTCGAGAAGGTCGTCGCGCTTAACCCGACCCAGAAGCCCGCCAAGCGCAGCAAGTTCGTGGACGACTCGAAGAACCTGAAGGAAATCGCCGAGGACAATCTGAAGACGCTGCCGCCGAAGAAGTAGGGCTACTCAGGGTCGCGCGGATTCCAGCCACGCGGCCCTTCGTGTGTACGGACGCCCTGGGTGACCTGTGCCTTGACGGTGTTCACGCTCGACGTCTTTAGACAACAGCCTGAACTCCGATCTTCGCCGGGACGACGTTGTAGTGCAACAACCTATCGTAACTGATATATTATAGCAGTGAAATTCCAGAAATTGCTCACACTCGTCGGCCATGAACCCGTGTTCCCGTCCGCGCTCCTGCTCGCCGGGAAGACGCCGGAAGCCCAGGTGCGCCTGCAGATGTCGCGCTGGGTCAAGGCTGAGAAACTGCTCCAGCTTCGACGGGGGCTTTACGCGCTCGCGCCAGCCTGGCGCAAGGTGGAACCTCATCCCTTCCTGGTGGCCAACGCCCTGCAGCGCGGATCGTACGTTTCCCTGCAGTCGGCACTCGAGTTCCATGGGGTCATTCCTGAGCACGTGCCCACCGTCACCAGTGTCGGCCCGCGACGGCCGGAGACGGTGCGTAATGACCTCGGATCATTCCAGTTCAACCACCTGAGCAGCCACATGTCGTTCGGATACACGCGAGTCGAGGTGGCGGCGCGGCAGTTCGCCTTCGTGGCTCGTCCCGAGAAGGCGTTGCTCGACCTGATTTACCTGACCGCGGGCGGCGATTCGACCGCGCACCTGCTGTCGCTTCGGTTGCAGAACCCGGAGGCGATCAGCCCAGAGACGCTGCTGGACCTCGCGACACAGAGCGGGAAACCGAAACTGCTACGGGCGGCTCGCCGCGCCCTGGCGCTCCTCGCCGATGAAGGTGGAGAGACACTGTGAAGGCATACCTCGGTCAACTGATGGAGCAGGTCGACAACGATCTGTCTCGCGGGCAGCTTGTCCGGGAGTACTTGCAGGCCCGGATCCTCCAATCCCTGCAGGACCACGGGATGTTCGTGCGATGGGCGTTTGTCGGCGGCACGGCGCTACGGTTCCTGTACGCTATCCCCCGGTTCTCGGAGGACCTGGACTTTTCCCTACTCACCCCAGGGGATGACGCCGGGCTGCCGCCAGCGCTGGCCAGCGCGAGACAGGCCCTGCACGCCGAGGGCTATCGCGTGGAGGTGACGACCAGGGAGCGGAAGACCGTCGTCTCGGGCTACGTCAAGTTCCCGGGCCTGCTGCACGAGCTTGGCCTCTCGCGCCGCGCCGAGCAAGTCCTGTCGGTCAAGGTCGAGGTTGACACCAATCCTCCAACGGGTGCTGCGATCGTGACAACCGTCGTCCGGCGCCACGTGACGCTGAACCTGTGCCACTACGACAAGGCCTCCTTGCTGAGCGGAAAACTGCACGCGATCCTCAACCGCCCCTGGCCAAAAGGCCGGGATCTCTACGACTTGGCGTGGTACCTGGCAGACCGCTCGTGGCCGGCGCCGAACCTGGCGCTGTTGAACGCCGCCCTGGCGCAAACGAAATGGACGGGCCCGACCCTGGCGGAATCCAACTGGCGGCCGGAGGTGCGGCGTCACCTCGCCACGCTGGACTGGACGGCCGCGCGCGCAGATGTGCGGCCGTTCCTGGCGCACGAGCGCGATCTGCAACTCGTGTCGCCGGACGTGCTGGATCAGTTCCTTAGCTGAGACGGATCCTCCGTCGTTCATGGCCGTAGGCCACCCGGCAACTCGAGCAGCCGGGCTACCAGACCCCGGGCTCCACGAGAATGACGGTGGCCTTCGCCGGGGTGACGCGCCGATTTCCTCTCTTGACCCGGACGCCGCCGGGTGACATCGTTCTGGCGACCTCATGGCCTGGCTGATTCTCCTCATCGTCGCGTGGGGCGCGCTGGCGTTTGGCTCGGTGTACGACTGGGCTCGTTGGCCCCTGTTGAGCGCATGCGTCGTGGCAGGCGCGTGGGGATTCGCGCGCAGGGTGTCGCACGAACGGCGGCGCGTGATCACGCCGGTGCTCGCGGGCCTGCTTCTTGTGGCGCTGGCCATCGGGTTCCAGTTGGTGCCGCTGGATCGCCACACCTTGCGCGCCTGGAGCCCGGCGACACACGCGTTCCTGAAGCAATACGACCTGCGGTACGCGTTGGCGGCGGGAAATGACCTCCGGGCGGAAATTGCCGCCGGGTCTGAAGACCCGGCCTCCATCGGGAAAGACCCCCGGCGAAACAACCAAGACATCGCCGCCCCGGACCTGCCGCGCCTCGAGCATCCGCTCTCGATCGACCCGCCAAAGACCTGGCTGGGCCTCGCGCTGCTCGGCGGGTTCGGCTTCATGCTTCTCGGCTTGGCGCGCGGGATCGGCGGCCGCGACCTCCGCGTCTTCGCCCCCGGCATCGTCGGCCTCGGCGTGCTGATGGCAATGACCGGCATCATCCAGAAGGGGCTCTGGAACGGCAAGGTGTACGGATTCTGGGAACCCATCAACAAGGGCGCGGGCGCTTTCGGTCCATTTATCAACCGCAATCACTTCGCGGGATGGATGCTGCTCGCCTTGCCGATAGCTGTGGGGTACTTCTCGTCGCAGGTGGCGAAGGGCATGGTGGGCGTGAAGCCGGGTTGGCGCACGCGCATCATCTGGTTCTCGACGCCGGACGCGAGCCGGGCGGTGCTCACGGGATTCGGCATTCTCGTGATGGGCTTCGCGTTGGCGATGACGATGTCGCGCTCGGGCATCACGTGTTTCATGGTGGCGATGCTGCTGTCGGCGTTTAACGTGCTGCGCCGCCAGGCCACCACCACGAAGGGGCGTCTCCTCTCGACCTACCTGGTCGTCGTGTTCGTTATGGCCATCGCATGGGCCGGTATCGACGCGATCGCGGCGCGATTCGCAGAGGTGGACTGGACAATCGGCGGCCGCGCGGGCGCGTGGGCGGACGCCTGGCGCATCCACCAGTCGTTCCCGTGGTTCGGCACCGGCCTCAACACGTACGGCTCGGCCACGCTGCTGTTGCAACAGTTCGAGAAAGCCACGGCCCACTACGTGGAGGCGCACAACGACTACCTGCAGCTGCTGGTTGAGAACGGCTGGCTGGTGGCGGTGCCCGTGCTGATGTTGGTCGGGCTCTTCGCGAGGGAGGTTCGCAGCAGGTTCCGCGAGGGCCGCGACGATCGCACGGGCTACTGGATCCGCTTGGGCGCAGTGACCGGCATCGTCGCCATCGCCTTCCAGGAAATCGTCGAGTTCAGCCTGCAGATGCCCGGCAACGCGGCGTTGTTCACCGTATTGTGCGCGATTGCCATCCGGAGGGCGTCGGTCAAGAAGGGGCGTCCTGGACCCCGGCTTTTGCCGGGGTGACGATGGCGGGGGAGCCCGGCTGCCGCCGGCATGACAATGGTGGGAACCGGAGCTCCGCCGCTACGAAGAGGCGCCGCCGCGCTCCATTCTCTTCAGCTTCTCCACCAGCGTCGTCCGCTTGAGGTTCAGCAGCTTCGCAGCAGCGCCCTTGTTCCCGCCGGTCTTCGCGAGCGCCCGCTCGATCACCTCGCGCTCGATCCTATCGATGTAACCGGGCAGGTCGAAGCCCTGTTCGGGAATGGCCACCTCGATGGGCGCAATCGACGCGCCGGCGGCCTGGATGGCCGGAGGCAGGTCCTTCACGTCGATCTGGCGCCGTCCACCAGTGAGCGCTACGGCCCGCTCGAGCGCATTCTCGAGCTCGCGCACGTTGCCCGGCCAGGCGTGCGACATCAGATGGCGCAGGGCCTCCTGCGAAATGCTCAACGTGGGCGCCGGCACTCCCGGCGCCCGATCCCGCGCGAGGTCCGCGCCGAACCTGTTCAGGAAATGTTGCACGAGCAGCGGCACATCGTCCTTGCGATCGCGCAGCGGCGGCAGGTGCACAGGAATCACTGCGAGCCGGTAGTACAGGTCCTCCCGGAACGCGCCATCGGCCACCATCCTGGCAAGATCGTTGTTGGTGGCGGCGATGATTCGCACATCCACCTTGACGACGCCGGTATCGCCGAGGCGCTGAACCTCGCGGCCCTGGATGACGCGCAGCAGCTTCATTTGCAGCGACGGCGTCATCGTGCCCACTTCATCGAGGAACAACGTGCCGCGATTGGCCTCCTCGAACCGCCCGGCCCGGGTGGCGACGGCGCCGGTGAACGCGCCGCGCACGTGACCGAACAGCTCCGCCTCGAGCAGCGTCTCGGGAATGGCGCCGCAGCTGATGGCCACGAACCGCTGCGCGCGCCGCGGGCTGTTGTGATGAATGGCGTGGGCGACAAGCTCCTTGCCCGTGCCGGTTTCGCCGGTTACCAGGATCGTGCTGCTCGTCTGCGCCACGGTCTCGAGCAGCGCGAACAGCTCGCGCATCACGGTGCTCTTGCCGATGATGCCTTCGAAGCGATAGCGCTCCTCGAGCTGCTTCCGCAGGTACGCGTTCTCGGCCCGCAGGCGCCGCTGCTCGAGGGCGGCGTTGATGATGTGGAGCAGTTCGTCGAACTGGAACGGTTTCTGGATGAAGTCGCTCGCGCCGCGTTTGATGGCCTCGA
>Ga0315286_10001585_pt1 | contig 20621 bp, 25 predicted proteins | sample YL17G10_0_MG_FD_205038 | JGI IMG/M metagenome (GOLD analysis project Ga0315286, IMG submission 205038) | Sediment microbial communities from Yellowstone Lake, YNP, Wyoming, USA - YL17G10_0 | ecosystem: Environmental > Aquatic > Freshwater > Lake > Sediment | place: USA: Wyoming | collected... | reverse complement strand
GCGGGCCCGGATCGCCTTGCGGGCCCGGATCGCCTTGCGGGCCCGGATCGCCTTGCGGGCCCGGATCGCCTTGCGGGCCCGGATCGCCTTGCGGGCCCGGATCGCCTTGCGGGCCCGGGTTGCCTTGCGGGCCCGGGTTGCCTTGCGGGCCCGGCGAACCATCCGAAACAAACTCGAGCAGGAGCGCTTGGAGGTTGAGACCGCCGCCAGGCTCGACCACCGGCGCAGGCGTACCGTCAAGACGACGCCTCGCCACGAGCCGCCGCCACTGCCCGCGATCGAAAACAAACGTCGCGAAGGCTCCCGCCGTCGAGAGCACAACCGAGGCCGCGCCGTCGATGAGCTCGGCGCCGCCCAGGATCGAGATCGGATTGATCGCCGCTAGTCCGTCGAGATCCTCGACCGCGAAGAACGATCCTTCCGATGGGCTTGCAGGAGCCAGGATCGACGAGGCACCCCCAGACGTCGACACGAGCACCGCAAAGCCAAGTGGCGCTTGCGTGCTCGCGCCGCCAAGGGCAGCAAACAGCGGTAGCTGTGCCCCGGAGATCGGATTCACCCTCACCGCGACGGAGCTCACCTCACGTCACACTAAAGATCGCCGCGCCCGTCGCACTGTTTCGGGCCGCTCGATTGAAAGGCGCCGCTACCCAGTCAGCCCACGCCGCCAACGGAGCCAGCGCCGGCAGCACCGCGCCCGCCGATGCTTCGAGCGCAGGAAGCGCCGTCGCCGAGCCCGCTAGCTGGAGCGCCGCTGTAACGCCCGTGATCGTCGGAGTGACGGAGGAGAGGATCCCGACCATCGAGCCCTCGCCGCACTCCAGCCCGAAGGCCGCATTGCCGGCGCCGTAGAGCGGACCTCCCACTTGCAGGAACGCGCCGCGCTTCAACATCACGCCCGACTTGCCGGCCGGCGCATTGAAGACGCCAAGCCCACGAGTGCCCGAGACCGTGAAGAAACCGCGCGCGGTAGCAACGGCGTTTGCCGCGCCGCCAAAGACCGTCGCCGGGCCAGGCGCAGAGATGGAGCGGACAAATCCGCCCTCGATGTGGCAATCCACAAAATCGAGCCCCGAGTATCCCGCGACACAAACAGGCTGAAATTCTACGTTGACGAGACCGGAGCCCACAAACGCGCAAGGCCCGAAGGCCGGATAGGGCACTGGAGACGCCCCGGTCATAAACACGCCCACGACCTGGAAGGTCACCGCGCCGCCGAAGGCCGGATTGATGACCCGCTGAACCTTGCAGCGCGTCAAACTGATCGAGCATCCTCTAGGCTGGACGAGATCCGTACCCCCAGAGAGACCGAAGTCGAGATCGACGAACCGATAGCGCATCGTCGGCGTACCGATGCCATCAAACCCGCACGCCATCGACGGAAGAGAAACGAGGTTAAACGCCGTCCCCGCGATCGGCAGCGCCCCGCCCGCAGCAAGCGCCGCAGCAAAGCCCGCCCCAGTCAGGGTGTAGGGATCGGAAATCTGCGCAGTGTTGCCGCCAAGATCCTTCGTGACCCAGGCCACAGCGCCCGTGGCAAATTCGATCATCTGCCCGACCGCAGCCGCCGCAGGAGTCCCCAGGTCTACGCTCGCTTGTACGTTGCCCGACGTGGCGACAAATCCGCCAGCGCCCACGATCCCCGCAACGAGCACGCGCGATCCCGAGCCCTGGATCTGGATGTCAAAAACGTTGTTGCCGTTGGAATTTTCGAGAATGGCGCCGCTCGGCCGAAATTCGTCCGACGCAAGAAGGCCATCGGTATCGAAGACGTAGAGAGCGCCAGACGGAGACGGAGGAGCCTTCATAGCGCGCATGCGCCGTGAAAATTCTTTCGCGGTACGGATCGGACCGATGAGCGTTCCCGGAGTGTTGACCGCCGCGCTTCCGTCCCATTCGTCATTTCCGGCGGCCCGCTGGAACCACAACGATCGGTTGGTCCAATGAGGAGCCACCGCCTGCACACGCAGCCAGCGCCCAACCCCGGAGAGGGTAGGAAGCACAGTCAACGGATCGAACGGCTCAGAAGAGGTTTTGTCCAGAATGAAGTCGCTCGCGAGAGACAGCACGCGCACCGAGGTTTGATCGCCCTCTAGCGCATCGTCGACCAGAAGCAGATCCGCAAGTAGCGGGACCTCATCGCCCGCAGCCGCGCCGCCCGACGTCGCATCATCGGCCGCGAACTCGAGCAGCAACGCCCGCGCATTCAGACCGCCGCCCGCATTGACTACCTTGTCCGAGCCGACGCCATCGAGCCGCCGACGAGTGACGAGCCGCCGCCACTGCCCGCGGTCGTAGACCCAGGTCGAGTATCCGAACCCCTGATTAATTAGGAAGCTCGGAGCGTCATCTAGCTGGGAACCGTTGCCAAGCACCGTGATCGGCGAGAGCCCCGCATTTCCGTCGATGTCTTCGACCGCGAAGATGGATCCCTCAGACCCGCCAAGAGGCGCACGCACCGTGATCGCACCGCCGAGCGTGGAGCACTGGACCAGATAGCCCAAAACCGCGACGGTCGTCGCACCGCCCAGCGCCGTCATAACAGGAAGGAGCTCGCCAGTGATGGGGGAAACGCGGATTGCTGTGCTCATGCCGCAGAGCCTAGCCCGATCTCCGGTGATCTGGAAGACCGAACGCAAACGGAGCCACAGACCGCACATTTGCAGCCGATCGGAGGATCAGAGGAGCCGACCTAAGGAGGCGCCCGAGCCTCAGCCACCCGACCCGCGTCGAGCTCCACAAAGGCAAGCGTCGCCTCAAACGCGATCCGGAAATGAGAAGCGCCGCACTCCGCGCAGCACGCCCTAGCGTCCTCGAGAAAGAACGAGCGCGCCGCTTGCGTTAGCCGCTTGCCCTCGAGCGCCATGTAAAGCCGCGCGCGCACATCGTCGGAACACTCCGCCACATCTCCGAGCGTCCAACCCTCTGCATACTTGAACGCATCGATCCCCGGCCCAACGTGCTCCCCCGCCCGAGGCCCGCGCCGAAATTCCGCGCCGGCCGCAGGCTCTACAAACTCGATCCGTGAGAGCGTGAGAGCCGATCGCCGTCCACCCTTCACGAGCTCACAGGCCGCCGCCACGTTGAAGGAGCGAAGGATCTGGAGCTTGATTCGCACACGAGGCGCCCCGTCCGCATCATCCTCTACCGGCCAGCCCGATTCCCGCAGCGCTTCCGCCCACCACGAACGCAACGCCGCAGCGTCCACCCACGGAGACCACAGGTAGACGTGAAAGTGAGGGTGTCCGTGCTCGTCCGATCGCCCAGGCGTCCACTCAAACGCGCGATGGTAGGTGACCCTCGATTCCGATCGGTCGCGCCAGTGAGCGTTCAGCCGGCGAAGGAAACGAGGCCACGCCAAGAACAGCGCGAGCACCCTAGCGTGGAGCGTATCGCGCGCCGCGCGCGCCACCTCGCCGCTTGCATCCTCGGCCGACGCATGCGGGATCGTTAGCGTCAGCATCTTTTCGGTAAACCGCCCGCCCTTCCGCAGCTTGCGAGCTAGCCCGTACCTGTGACCATCAATGAACGATCGGCCCCGAGCTCGGCCAAACCGCGCTCGACGCCGGATCGCCCCCTGGACGTCGCATCGCTCGCACACGCGGCGCACGCCGCACAGCTCCGGCGCAGGACGGCGCGCCGTTCCGCAGACTCCGCACGTCGCCAGGATCGATCGCGTTCCACAGGCGCGCACGGCATCGAACCGATCCCGTTGCCCCCGCTCGCGCCCACCATGCCACAGCACCGACGTTCCCGCCTCATGCAGCGTGCACAGCGAGCAAGGACAAGACCGATCCCACCGCTTTGGACGACGGGAGGAGCAGCGCCCGCGATGACCGTGAAGCCGGAGACACGGAGCCATGCCAGGCAACCCGCGCGAACACTCTCGGAGCAGAGCGCGCGCCGCAATGCGAGACCGATCGACCTCACACGCGCCGTCATGCCCGAGCTCGCGCGCGCACCTGTAGCTAACCCCATCGATCGCGCGCACGCTAGAGCACCTGCGTTCACGCGCCATCGGACGAGGAGCGCCCGCGCGCCATGCCCAATTTTTACACGGCAGCTCCGGCAGCTCGTTGGCGACGATCGTCGTCCACTCTTCGAGCGCAAGCCTAGCCGCCCGATGGATCTCCCGCACGCGCGCCACATGCCCGCGCGCCAGGTCGCATCGAAACCTCGCCGTTTTCTCTTCTAGCCCAGCGAGATCACGATCAGGATCCGGCAGCGCCGCCGCCAGAGGCTCCGCCGTCGCCGCCCGCACGGCATCGGCACGGCCCCGCGACGCCGCGCGGAACGACCGACGCAACGCCGGAAAGGCTCGCAATCTCGAGCGGATTTCTTCTTGTAGTGAAGGAAGATTCTCTGTAGTGTCCATGCGTCAAAGCCCGGCTACTGGGTCGAATGACACGCGGCGCCGTTCTCCCCCGAGCGGCGCCGCAATTCGTTTTCCGCCCCCCAAATCACGGCGAGCACCCTACGAGCGATCGGACGAGGAGATCAAGATCGAGGTTTGTCCCCAGCGAAAAGAGCGAGGGATCGTCCCCCAATTCTCTCGCGTCCAATCCCACTGCGCCCGAGACTCGCACGTCCGCCGCCGAAGATGACCCCGCCACCATGACGGCCAGGCACACCACGCGCGCAAATCCTGGCAGACGTTCACCGCTCGACCCAGGAAGAATTGTCGCAGCCCTGCCCGATCGCACCATGCGGCCCACTGTGACCCAGCGCGAGAGCGCACCGAGTCACGGAGCGATCCCGCGCGAACCTTTCCAGCGCCGGCGCTCCCACGTCTAGCCACCCACAAGACGCGCTACACATCGACGAGAAGTCATCGAGCACCGCCGCGACCTCGCCGCGCATGCGATCCAGATCCGAGCAGACGCCGACCGCTCGCCGAAGCGCCACAGCCGCGCGCCGCTCCGCAGCCTCCCGAGGCGCGCCCCACTCCCGAAGGAGCTCGGCTAGAGCCGCCATCGCTTCGAGGTTGGCCGATAGGCTGTAGAGCTTTGCACAAGCGACCAACCCCCACCGGACGAAGAACTCTCTAGCCACCCGATCCGCATCATCCGGATCCACTTTGTGTGCCACCATCTAAACCTCCGTTTTCGTTTTCCTTCTCGGACTTCGGTCGAGTTATGCCCCTATCTCTCGAGAGTAGAGGCGCGCCAGGCGCGCAAGACCGCCACACTGTAGCGCGCGCGCTAACCGTTCGGAATTATAGACTTTTCGGCCTTTTCGATGTCGCGCGCGAGCGCAAGCGCGAGACCGTGACAGACCGCGCCCCAATCCGCCTCGGTCACGCGCGCCGCCTCCAGCGCTTCTAGCGCCGCCTCCAGCTCGCGCTCCGCCGCCTCGCGCCGAGCGCCGGCGAGCTCGTAGACGGCCGCAGCCGCGCGGAACGTCCCCACCCGTTCCGCCAGAGCGACGCGCGACGGATCGTGACAAGCCAAAAAACGCGACCGCAGCGCCGCCGCGCGATCGGACGCCACGAGCTCTAGCCCCACTTCGACAGCAGCGCGACGAGCTTGGACAGCACGCGCGCCGACGCACGCGGACCCAGCTCGAGATCGCGCAGCCGATAGAGATCGCGCCGATGCTCCCCCAGCATCGACGCCAGCCGACAGATCGAAGGCTCGCGACCCGAGCCGCGACAGACCGAGCAGGGGCCCGCCCAATCACAGCCAGGGACGAGCAACCAGCCACGACCGCGGCACCCGAGACAGGCCGCCGCCGTCACGACGGCAGCGCCCGCCGCGCGAGCCGTAGCCGCGCAGCCCGAAGCGCCGGCCCACAGGCACCGAAGACCGGCCCCGAGTCACGCCGCCGAGCATTGCGCCGCACCACGAGCGCCCCGAGGAGCATCGGCCGCCGAGCAAAGCCCGCCCCAGGACGAGGCCGCCACACAGAGCGCCAGTAGTGCGAGCCGAACCACGACCAACAGCGATAGGGCGCGAGGTTCACAGGAACCACGCACGCAGCCAGATCGCCGCGTCAACAGCGGGCAAAGTTGCAGTGCCCACGACACGACGATCGCGAACCGCAAGAATCTTGATCACCTCGGATCGATATGGCCACCGTTCGCACCAGTCCGCGAGATCCATCACCTTCGAGAAAGCATACTGCCGACCGCGGCCCTTTGCGTGAGAGCAGCAGCCACGCCCACAGCGAATGCAGCCCGCGCGATACACCAGCGCAACAGGATCGGGACAATCCACCCGCGCGAGATCCTCAGCTTGCAGAGGCCCACTCACGACGCGCCGCCCTTCGCGACCGCCGCCGCTTCCGCGCGAAACCGTAGCTTGCGCAGCGCCACAACGATCGCAGCCCGAACGACGCCGGATCGCGTCCGACCCTCGAGAGCTCGCGCCACACTCCGCGGATCGACGCCCGCAAGCGCCGCCACCCGCGCCAAATCCGAGCGCGTCACAGGCGCCTCCAGCGCAGCCCGCCGCCACTTGCCAAGTGATCGCCTACGTGCCCCTTAGGCAGCTCGCATCGGACGAGCGCGCCCCCATCCCCATCCGCCTCGGAGCCGCAGACAGGGACGATCGGATCGTCGGCGTCCTCGAGCAGACCGAGCAGAGCATCCGCGGCATGCGGCAACGCCTCGATCCGCAGCGCATCGACTTCCGGATCATCGTCCGCCGCCTCGACCACAAGATCCACAGCGAAAACGCGAGGAGGAAGCGCCCGCCCTCGCGTCGGCGCCGTCCCATCGCTATCGGAAATCGCCACCTCGAGCGCGCTCTTTTCGTCCACATCATCGACCAAGAGCGCAGCCCGATCCGGCCATTCGAACAGATAAAGCGTCATGCGGTCACCTCGACCACATGGCTACCACGTGGCAACCACACGCGCAACCGATCAGCGCCGCAGCGTCAGCCACGCGCCAAGCCCAACGATCGCAACGCCCAGGCCGACCAGGCCCCACGGAACCGATCCCGAGCTCGCGCGCGCCTCAGCCTCAGCCAGCAAGATCGCCGCTTTGCGCGCCGACGTCACCACCCGAGGAACGCACCGCACGTGAGGAGGAGGCAGATCGGCCACCATCTGGACCGTCCCATCACACCAGGGCCAGACAAGATCCGCGCACGCAGACGGACCCAAGCCCCGCGCCACGCACTCCGATAGCGCCTCGTCCACCGTCATCCGCGCGTCGCCCACCACGAGAGGCCCACCGCTCCAACCATGAACAGGAGCGCCACCGCGCCGCCAAGCCTCGGAGCGATCGGCGCCGCCGGCGAGCTCGCGCCGCCCAGCGAGCGCAGCCGCGCCTTTACCTCATCCCAGCGCGCGCCCCCCACACGATCAAGCGCGACAGTCAGATCCCCCACCGTGATCCAGCCCTTGCGCGTCCAATCGTACCCGCGATTTTCCGCATAGGGATCGCTGTGCGTCAGATTGTAGGTTGCCCACTCCGCCGCCGACGCATGGATCGCAGGCATGCCGGCGATCGGCCTGTAGCGGTAGAGCACGGCATCAGCATTGCTGGCACCCGGCAGATAGGCCGGCGCAAAGGTCGCGACGTAGGCCGACCGCGCATCATGGATCAATCGCAAAGGCTTCGCTTCGTAGTACCGCTCCACGAACGGCAACTGTTCGATCTCAGAGAGCCCGAGCCATTGCGCAAAGTTGCCGACAAAGCCCACCGCTTTACGTTCGGATGGCCCCATTTGATTGAGCCCGCCATAGGGCTCGCCGCTGGGATGCAAAAGGCCGCCGTTCGGTACTTTCGCCGACAACCCCGATTCAGCGTACCAGACGCGCGCCCAATCCTCGGCCGTCGCCCGCGATCCCTTCGCATTGAAACGCGCCGTCATCGCGACGATCCCCGAGAGAAACTCATCGGACAGATCGCGGGAATGAATCGGCTCGATAGGAAACGCCGGACTGAGCGCGCCCAGCCCCGGATAAGAGAAACCCTCAGTCACCGGAGGACCCGCCGCCGCCATCGAGCTCGCGAGACTCGCCCGCGTCTCAGGACCTAGCACGCCATCGGAGGAGATCCCCGCCGCAAGCTGGAACGACAGAACAGCCTCGCGCAGCATTGGATCGGCAGCATCACAGATCCCGGCCAGCCCAGGAGCCAGATAGCCAAGCCTCGCCAGCGCCTCAGAGTCAAGCGCTACCCGCTCCGGCGGATTTCTCGCCGCAAACCCCGCCGGCAACGGCGCCAAATCCTTCGCAGCCATGTGAACGACCTCCCGCGCAATGTCACTTCGAATCGACTGCAACCCCAGCCGGCGCGCGGCATCGTTCGGCGGCTCACCGAACCTCGCCGCGACCGTCGTCTCAGCCCACCGCCACGCGCCGCCTACGTCAAGCAGCGCCGTCGCATGCGCCGGCCCTCGCTTATCAGGATCCACGTGCTCGCCATGGTGAAGCACACCGAGCCGAGCCCTAAGACCTCCAGCCACCGCGAGCGCATAGACAAGCCTCGCATGATCGTCACAGTCGCCGACCCTCAGATCGAGCGTGAGCCCGCCCGACTGAAAGACCTCGCCCAGCTCCGGCGCGAACGCCACGCGCGCCTTGACGAACGCATGCACCGCGCGCGCAAACTCCGGATCGCTCGGAGCCATGTGGCGAAGACCTCGCGCGAGATTCCGAGCACCATCGGTCGCCGCATCTTCTTCCGACAGCGCCAGGAGCAACGCCGCCGCCGCCCAGCCGTCCGAGCAGGACAGAGAGCCGACGAGCCGAGCAGGCCCACCGAGCGCCGATATCTGCACCTCGAGCGATCGGATCTCGCAGCGCGCGCGCGCCGCCGCCCGATAGATCGCCGCCGCTTCCGCGTCGAGAGACGAATAGAACGAGCCCACGAGCCCAGACTATCACGCAAGCTGCGTGGATCGATCCTCGGGCAGCGATTGCCACGCCTCGATCACCTCCGCAGGCTCGCCGACCAGCGGAGAGGATGGCACTACCGCAAGAGCGCGCGGACGCGCTATCGCCGCAACCGACGCAACGGCAGGCACAGGGCCAGGAGCTCGCGCGATCACCTTCTCGACCGTGCTTAGCGCGGACTGCGCCAGCTCGAGGCCCGTCTTTGCGAGATCCGGATTTGCCGCGAGGAAGTTCAACGCCGACACGCCGGCGCCCTTCCCCTTGAGAAAGGGAACGGCCGCGCGCGCCGCATCGGCGATCGGCGTGGCGTCATCTTCCGACAGCTCGGCAATCTGACGCTTTAGAGGCTCGACGGCCGCCGAGATCGCCGCCGCCGTCGCCGCCGAGCTCGCCGCAAGCGCGCGCGACAAAATCAACTCGAGCTCCGCCGCACCAAGCCCCTGATTTTGGCGCCCGCCCATCAGTTGAGCCACCGCGATAATGCGATCGATCGAAGAGTCGCCCTCATCCTTCGCCATTTGGCGCAGCTCACGCGCCAGCGCGAACGCCTCGCCGAGCGGAGAAGAAGGGGCAGCGAGCATAGACGGAACCGCCGCCGGAGGAGAATCGACCGCGAGCGGCAGCACGTGGATCACCCTCGCGCACCGAAGAACACGCCGCCCGCCGTTCGGCGAGACTCGGATCCAATGCGGGGAGAAATGACCCGCGCCCCAGCGCGATCGGATCGTCGCTTCGCTCAATTCGGACAAAGGCCACTCGCGAGACTCGACCCCAGCGCCAGGAGGCGCCCAGCCCTGCGAGACGTTCGCGCCGAGCTCGTTACGCTTGGAGATCCCCCAGTAGGTCACGCCGACAGGGACCGGCCCGAACACCGAAGGCACCACATCATCAGGAGCGGCACGCCGCGCCCGCGAACGTGGAGCAGGATCCAGAGCCGCTATCGCTTCGCGCTCCGCCTGCGCGTCGCTCAGATCCTCGAACAGCAAACCAGGATCCCCGCCATCGCCCCCGAGCACCGATCCGCCAATGGTCATGCCGCAGGCTAGCGCGCCGGCCACTACGCGCGCAAGAGAGCCCGCACGCTAGCGCTTTCGCAGACGCTTCCGCAGCCGTACGATCTCCCCCCGCTCCGCCTGTACCGCGTCGCCCATCTGGCGAGCCAGGCCAACAAGCTCCTGAAGCATGCCGACGATCTCCGTCGCGCGCTCCACATGCCCGCCGAGCAGCGCCGCCAGCTCAGGGGGCAAAGGGATCTTGAGGTAGACCCCGCTCGGACTGCCGATCGTCGTAGGTGCCGCTTTGCGTGACGCCATCCGCGCAGGCTACGCCGAGCGCGCCCACCAGACCAGCGCCGCGCACGCGGCCACAACCGCCCCGCCGAGCGCCAGATCGCCCGCAGTGCCCGCAGGCACCGAGGCGCCGACGACCAGCGCCGCGGGATCCGCCTGCGCCCGAGCCGTCGCATAGGACAAGGCCGCCGGATCCATGCGCAAAGCAAGCTCGAGCATTTCCGACCGATTTAGCGCCGCGACCTCGGACCATGACAGGTTGAGCGCCCGCGAGGCGATCACCGCCGGCCCATACTCATCGATCATCGAGACCACCGCCGGCCGCGTCAATTCCTCCAGCAGCTCGGAATCTACAGCGCCCGATCTCACGATCGCTTGACCAGCCCGCGCCACAGGCTCAGGCACATCAAGCAGCATCCCCAGCGCACCGGATCCCATCCGCCGCAGCCCGGGATCCCACGTGAGCCGATCCACGACCGGCCCGACCAGACGCCGCGCCGACGCGCCGGCCGACTTCACCAGCTCGGAGCGAAGCTCCGTCACCAGGAGCTCGGCGAGCTCGCGCCCCTCGCGCGACGCCCTAGCTATCTTGCCCGCGTACTCGGCGCCCCGCTCCACAATCGCATTGCCGCGCACAAACGCCTTGAGACCAGCAAAGCCCGCATCCTGCAAGGTGCGGCCCTGGACGATCGCGAGCACACCGTCAAACGCCGCCGCCGCGCCATCGCCGCCCGCCGATCGCGCCGCCTCGCGCGCGCCCCTCAAAAAAGCATCGTCGACGTCGACGCCATCGAGCAGCGCCGCCGACGTTTCCGCCGCCGCGTCCAGACCGATCCGCGCTTGCTGCCCCGCGGGAATCGCAGCGAACGCCGCATCGACCATCGCGTCGGACACGGAATTTCCTTCCGCGAGCGACGCCGCCGCGCCAAGAGCGAACGCAACGCCCGATCCCGCGCCCGGCACAAACGCCGCCACCGTCGCGAACAGCCGCAGGATCCCCGGCCCCGCATCGGCGAGAGCATCGCGCAGATCCTCGAGTCCCGTAGAACATCGAGGACACCAGAGCGCATCCGCATCGGCCCCCTGTGCGATCAGCAGCTCGCGGATCTGCGGGCCCTGCGAAGGAAAGAACGTAAGGAGCCGCCAGAGCGGCACCGCCAACTGATTTTCGCAGCAAAGCGGCGCGCCGTCCGCCGATCGCGCGTTCCGCGGATCGCTCAGCAGCCGCGAAGGGATCGACACGCTAACGCCTCGACTTGCGGACCTTGTAGACGACCGCGCCGAGCCCAACGACAACCACCGCGCCGATCCCCACCATGACCGGAGTCGAAAGCCCTTCTACCGGCCGCGTCATCTGCACCACTGGCGCAGCCTTCACAGGGAGCGCTTGCGAGGCCCGTTCTTGCGCGTAGGTCGGCGCGAACCCAACCGCCGAGCTCGCCACGAGCATATTTTCTCGCGACCACGACGGCACGATCCGATCGCGCGCCTCGATCCCAGGAAGCGAGCCCTCAGGCAGCGGCACATAGGCCGGCGCATCGGGAGAGATCCATGTGGACGTATCGGGCAGCCCAGGCGCAGGAGGAGGAGGAGCCGCCGCCGCCGCCGCTTCCGCCGCTTCGATTTGCGCTACCTCGGCCGATTTGCCCACCGAGATCAGTAACCACCTCAGCGTAGCGTCCATTTTAGATCCCTCTCGCGATAGTCAGCAGCCGGCGCGCCGTCCGAACGGCCGAGACCATCGCATCCACCGAGCTTGCACCGTCCAGCATCGACGCAGCCAGCCGCGCCACCAGCTCGACGTCTTCGGCGCAATCATGCGGCCCCAACGGCAGGAGCGCGCCGCTGTGCTCGCGCTCCCATGCGATCGCAAGATCACCGGGCACCGTCACCAAATGCGCAGCCTGAACGCCCCCGATCGGCCCGTGAGCGTCGCACCGCTGGCCCAGATCGATCGGATAGGATCCCGGAGCCGCACCCGTCGCGCCCCGCGCTAGCAGACCTTCGAGACACGATCCGCAGACGGCCCAAAACGTGGTCACAGCAGGCATGTTACCACCGCTGTCCCCGTCGCCGCGAGCGTGAACACCACCGCGCCAAGGGTCCCCATCCCGCGCCCGCTTTTGTCGATCTCCGGCGGAGGATGCGACCGCGCCAGGAGCGCCACCGCCGCCCCTATGATCGATTCGGCCGCTGTGGTCGTCCCGCGGATCGTCAGCACCCCGACCAGCACGATCACCGCATACATGGGACCGTCGCGAGCGATCCTCATCGCGACATCTGCGAATGTCACCCGGATCCGCGGATCCCGCAGATCGACGCTCGCGCCGCCCGACCCTGGAGCGCCAGACAGATTCACGGCGCAGCCTCAGCCCCCGCATCAAGGACCAGCCACGAGACGCAACGCCGCCGAGCAGGAGCCCGACGAGGCGCAGGCAAAGAGAACGCGACGATCGGAGCCGCCACCGCCACGCCCTCGCGCGCGGCCAGGAGCTCGGCCACGAACGGCGCAAGCTCGTCCGCCGTAGCGCACACAGCCTCAGCATCCGGATCGCCCGAGGCTCGCAGCACGACACAGATCGCGCGCTCCGCCGCCGGCACAGCATGCCGCTGCGCGGGCGTACAAGACTCGACCACCACGATCCCCAGCCCGAGCAGGACCACATAGGCCGCCGCCACATGCGCGAGCCGCTTCACCGGATCATCGCCTGGACCAGACAATCAAGCACCGCGGTCGTCACAGCCGCCGTGCTCGATACCTGGATCGTCATAAGGCCCTGCGATCGGAAGTGGAGAAAGAAGGAGCCGCCGCCAGCGCCGACGCCAAGAGGGAAGCAGAACGAGGGAGGGAGTCCCGCCGTCACCGTGGAATCGCGATCGTGAACATGCAGGAAGCGCGGCGCCGCAATTCCGACCGGCACGATCCCTTGGACCATGACGAGCTCAGGATCGGGAAATTCCTGCGTCGTCAGCGCCGGCACGAGCTCGTGTGAGCACCGAACGGCGCCGACCCACGCCGGCGGATCGTTCGCCTCATTCGAGGCGCACACGCCGACAGAGACCACGCCGGCATTACTTCCCGGCCCACCCTGCGCATACTCCACCGTGACTTCGAAGCGCGTAGCCTGCGCCCTCGCCGCAGCGATCCAGACGGGATGTTTGGGGGGAAGACCGACGCCGATCGCGTTGAACTTCCCCAGTCGACCCGTCGCGACGAGCGTCCGCAGACCGCCGACAAAGAGCGCGTAGACGCGAACGGTAAAGACCGACTTCGGCCCCTGTGCCCCAGGTTGGCTAAGGTAGACGTCGCACGCGCGCCATTGTCGCCGCGTCGTGTAAACGACAAACTCACCACCCGTCGATTTCCACTCAAATTGTTGCGCGTACGCTTCGCCCGTATCGCTGATCTGCCCCTGGATCGCCGCCAGTTCCGGCGGAGGATTCGCGCGCGGAGGCGGCTCGTAAGCGTGCGGGAGACCGACCGGAAAATCCGCCATCACAGCACATCCTGAAAGAGCAGGAACAGCCCGGCCAGGGTTACGACGTTCGCCGGATCCTCATTTTGGAACGACACGAACCATTGATCCTGCGCCGCAACCGGACGCTGGATCGGGAAGGGATGACCCGCGCGCCCGAACATCGACAGCAGCGGCGCCGCCACCGGCGCATTGGTCACGCCGCGCAGCGTTCCGCGCGAGTCACTGACGATCGGCTGATTCGTTTCGTCGACGATTACAAGCGACGTGCGCGCCGCCTGCGTCGCCGCCGCCACCGCGCCAGGCCGCAACGCCAGAAAGAAGCCGTCGCAAAAGACAGGCTTTGGAAATCGCCAGACCAGCGTCGCAGAGACAGAGGGAGACCCGAGCGCCGGCGCAACCGCGAGGACCAGGCCGTCAGAGCCCGGCACCTTGTAGAGCGTCGGCCCGCGGGTCGGCCGCACTACTGCCCCTGCTGTGCCATGTCGCGAGCCGCGCGACCGAGATCGGCGTCTGCGATGAACGCGAACAGCATCGAAGGATACGCCGTCGATATGCCCGAGGGATCCGAGTTGCGATAGGTGACCGTCCACACGTCCCCGCGCTTGACGCGACGAGTGATTGGAAACCAATTTGTGTTCGGCCCGACGAGCGCCAGGAGCGGAGCGAAATCGCCCGCGCTTCCATTGGTGATGAGATCCTCATCGCCGGAAAACTGGAGACGGACGTCAGTCTGCGCAAACTTCGGGAGCAGGCCCGATAGTTCTTGGGCGTAGAGACTGATCACCGTCCCCGGATCGCGCCAGGTCAGGAGCGGAGCTTGCGCCAGCGATCCCGTCGTGGCGGGAATCGGCGCAGGCAGATCGGGCACCTTGACGACACGCGTCGCGCCCAGCCGCCCATATTGCCCAAGCTGCTTTTGGGTCCACTCGATGACCGAGACGGGAAAATCTTGCATGAGGCGAGCCCTCGAGACGACCGACGCCGCGCGCCGCGCATGGTGCGCGACGCGCTACCAGCGAGCTCAGCCCGCGTTGACGCCGCGACGCTTGATCGTCGCCGCATGGAGGTTGATCCTCACGTCGACGAACGCAGCCGAGGGAGGCGTATAGACGCCGATCCCCGCCGCAGCCGGCCGCGCAAGAGGCGCCGAGCGAGTGATCACGCGACGAGGCGTGATGATGATTTGTAGGTTGGAGTCAGGCCCGCTCGAGAGGCCCGCCCAGAAGATCGGATTTTCGAAGCGGCGGAACGATCCGGCAGTCGGGTTGCCGTTGGAGGCAAATCCTTGCTGCACACCCTTTCCGCCATCAAACCCGCCCATTTCGTCGATCGCCGGAATCCGGATCTGCGAGAGCTGGGAACCGTAGAGGCCGCCCGGCTGTGGGTACGCTTCGAGCGTGCCCGCCGGGATCGTCGTGTCGGAGTTGGTGGCGATTTGGATATCGCTTTCCCGCCAGACGTCGCCGACCAGCATCCCCTCCGATCCCGGCTGGAGAAAGCAGGACATCCCGTAGATCATCACGTCCGCCTGATCTCGTGTTTGCCCTGCAACCTGGATGTTCGTGTCAGCCTGCGTCGCGAGAACGCCAGCACGGCCCGCGGGACCCATGTCGCCGTTGACACCGTACGAGAAGCCGATCCGCGAGGACTGATCGATCGTGTATGTGACCGGAGGCCCCGCAGCGACGGCCGCCGCAAATCGCACAACGCTGTGGATCGGGTACTCCTGCACTGAGATCGGCAAATTGCCGTATTTCTGAGCGATGAAGTTGAGGACCTCGGGAGGGAGCATGAATTTTTTCCTTATCTGCGAACACGACGAACAGAGGAGAGAGACGGCCCGATCAGCCGAAAGTCGACGAGCCTTGGATAAGACCGCCGCCGAAGCGCTGGACACCACGAGAAACGACCGCCCCGAAGAACTGCCGACGACCGCCGGAAACGACCGCCCCGAACTTCTGACGCTGACCAGGACCGAGGATCGCGCCCATCGGCGCCGCCGCCTCGAGCACCGGCGCCGCCGCCGGCGCAGGCTGCGCCGCAGGCATCAGCCCGATCACAGCCATGGACGTTTCAGTACCGACCAGCGTCACCAGCCCACCTGCCGCAACGCCGGCCCCAAGGATCGGGTTGACGAACGCCAGGAGCACGCCGCCGACCGTCGCAAGACCGCCAGCGATCCGACGATTGCGAACGAGCGTCGCATAGGTCGGATCCAGGTGTGCGGTAGCAACCGCCGCGCCGGCCGAAACGACCGTGAACGCGACGAGACCCACGACGGCCCCAAGGCCCGCCATCGCCCAAGTAGGGATCCCTGGGTTACGACGCACGCGCCGACGATGCGAGACCCTTCGATGAGGATTCGCCCGACGCACGCGCCGAGCTCGGCGCCGAGGATTCGAGACCTTCGCGCGCACCTTGCGGCGCTTGCGGACCCGCTTGCGAGGAGCCGCCGCCGGACGAGCTCGGCGAGCGTGCCGCTTCTTGCGCTTGCGAGGAGCCGCCGCCGCCGGGGTACTCGCGCGCTTCCTCTTGTTGCGTCGCTTCGCAGCCATTGCGCTTCCCTTTTCCGTTGGTCGTCTCTTCTTGGCACGTTCCGGCGCAGGGTTTGCGATTTGGATCCGGCCAAGTTGAGCCATCGAGAGGGAAGGCTAGCCCACAATCCCGCGCGATGTCACGCGATACGATCCGCCGACCAGCGAAATAGCGCCCGCAGCGGCGCATTTTGGCCCACATCCGCCGGCACACTCATGCCGCACGACCGAAGGCAGAACCACAGGACCCGATCCGCCCTCGCCGAAGACGTGGACATAATCAACCACCGCCCGATCGCCGCCCTTGCGGGTCGCGTAGGTGACGCCAGAGGCGCGGCCCCAAGACACCAGAGGAGCCGGCGCGGCGCCGCAGTCCCTCACCTTCCCCTGCCCCACCGCGCCCCAATGCGTGCGCTTGTACTCGCGCAGCTCGGAAGGATCAGCCGCCCGCACGACCGGCCCCCGATAGCCGACGACCAGCCGGCCCGCCTCATCGTAGGCGAGGATCGGAGCATCGCGCAGCGACCATCCGAGCACCAGCAGAGGAGCGCCGCCGCGCGCCACGTGTAGCCGCGTCATCAAGCCAAGCTGCACAAGCGCGCCGCGATGCTTGCTCGGATTGAACATGCGCACTTGACCAGCCTTGCCGATCTCGCCGTAGCCCGCAGGCTTGACCGAGGCCGCGGCCGCTTTCGCCTTCTTCTCTCGGAGCGCTTCTCCGGTCCATCGAGAGTCAGCAAGAAACCCGCGATCGTCCGACTCGAACGTTCCGAGACTCTTGGATCCCTCGCGAGTCACCACATAGCGATCAGGCCAGCGCCCCTGGCGAGGCAAGACAGCCAGATCGCCAGAGTCGACAAGATAGCGCGCCGCCTCGAGACCCTCGAGCGGCATCGAGCCGAGAGCAAGCGAATGCGCCGGCCCCGCTTCGACAAGGCGCAAGACCGCCGACCCACTCATCGGAGGCCCACCGACGAGCCGATCGAGCTCGGCCGCGAGATCCGGCTTTCCCCCGAAGCGAAGGAGAGACGCCGCGAGACGCACGTCGCGCGCATCGGCCGCGCTATTCTCGAGCGCCGCGACCGCCGCCCGTTCTTCCTCGGTCCTCGCGACCTTGCCCAGCTCGCGCACGATCACACGCCCGGCCGAATAGATCGCGAACGGCTCGCCCCGCACCGCCGTCGCCACAGCCCCCTCCTTCTTCTTCGGCGCAGGAGCCGCCCGCCGCTTGGACTTGTCGACCTCGACCGCTGCGGGCTTCAACACAACTTCGCGAGCCAGCACACGCACCGGAGACTGCTCAAGCAAGCCCTGCTTGCCGCCCCTCTTTTTAGAGACCCACGGGAAGACCACGAGACGATCGTCGGGCAGCAGCTCCGCGATCGTTCCCTCGTTGGCCGTCCGCACCGAGCGCCCACGAGCATCCGACCTCGAGCCCTCCCACAGCACCCGATCACCGACACGCAACGCATGCGAAGGACCCAGCGCGCGCCGCGCCTTCTCCGCTTCCTTGAGCGCCGCAAAGCCTCGTGAATAGGCCTGACCGAGGTTCGCGATTTGCGCGAGCAGCTTCGCGCCGTCCCCGCGCTCCGTCATCGCGACATCTTCGAGCGTGTCTTCTTGCGTCTTCCGATAGACCGCACCGGCGCCGCTGAGCATCGACGACCAGCCCCACTCACCCGCAGGGACCGGAGGAGCGCCGAACAGCTCGGAGACCTTGCCGTGTAGCGTCGCGTCTAGCCTCACCGCCTGCCACGACTCGCGCACCCAGTCTGCCAGCTCGCGCGACCGCAGATGGTAGACCAGCGTCCGACCGTCCGCGACGATGGAAAAGGTTCGATCGTCCTCGCGGATAAAAACGTCCTCGGGAAGCCGCCGAGCCCAGAAAAGGAATTCCTCCGGATCATCGAGCGCCGCGGGGGGAACCGGGTTCGAAGGGTTCCTACGCAGCCCAAAGGGATCGTCCTCATCCTCAGCTTGCAGCCGCGCCCGCGCTTCGCGCAGCTCCGCGCCGAGATCCGCCGCGCGACCGTCATCCTTGTTGATCGTCGGCTTGAGCCGCGCGATCCAGTCCGCTTGCGCCTTCATGGCCCGTTGATCGGGTTCGGTCGTGTAGCGCTTGCCTAGCCGCTTCAACTCGCGCAGCCGCTTCGACTCGCTCGATCCCGCCGCCGGCGCCCGCGGACGATGCCCCTTGCTAGTCACGTGCAGCGCTACCTCGTAGTGGCGTGGATCGCCCGTGAAGATCCCCGCCTCGCGCACGTCCCTAAAGCTATCGGGCGCCTGGAAGTGTCGCAATAGAGTCTTCCACAGCGTTCCGCGCGACGACTCGCCGACGTAGGCGACGACATGCGTCTTGCTCGACCGGATCGCGTAAGCCCCGCTCGAGACCCTCGCGCGCTCCGAGACCTTTGGATTAAAGCCCGACCCGATCCAGAGCTTGAGCCATCGAGGCGACGCCATGCGCAGCAGTCTACCGCGCCGCGCCGGATTGAGTAGCCGCACCTGCCCGGACGGCTCACCCCGTGCCGAGCCGCCAGGCGACCGCGAGCTTATCGGGCCGATCGTAATCGCGATCCGCCTGCCCCCACGTCGCTTCCACGTATCGATAGCACTCGACATCGGGAGACCAGCCCGCCGGCGGATCGCCGCCGTACACCTGGACGTCGACGAAGCCCGCCGAGATCACCCCATCGCGCACACGATCGAGCGTCGCCAGACCACGAAGAGGATTCCAGGCCGAGACCCTCACGCATCCTCGATACCTCGTCCCGAAGACGAGCCGCACCGGCGATCCGGACAGCTCAAACCAGTACAGCGGCGCAGGCAGAGAGGGATCGGACGGCCCCGGCAACGGCTCAGGATCTCGCCAGGCCGCAGGCCCGATCGGAAGATGCGAGAGCCGCTCCTTTCGCAACACGAGCCAGCCAAGAGTCAACGCAACGCCGCCGCCACCGACTGCGGCATAGGTGCGCCAGTCGCGAGCCCATGACGGAACGCGCATCAGAGCACGACCACAGCCGCCGGCGGAACGTAGAGGATCCGTAGGATCGCATCGCGCGGGATCGTGCCCGCCCACAGAACGAGCGGAGACCCGATCGACACAGCCACCAGCGCCCGATCGCTAAGCACCATGTCGACAGTAGCCGCGATTTGCGAAACCGCGCGCAGCTCCGGAGGCAACGGCGCCCGCGCCGTATCGATCAAGACGACCGTCCCGACTTTCAGACCAGGCCAAAGCAACACCGGACGCAGATCAGGCCCCAGCGGATTGTCGCGCCCCATCGCCGCCGTCGATCGCGAGCTCGACCACCACAGCAGCCCGACGACGGCCGCCGCCGTCGCACCGAGCGCGACAGAGACCGAGGCCCGAGGAGTCACGCGCCCACCTGTGGCGGAGCCGCAGGACCGGCCAGCGCCGCCGCCCGAGCTCGCGCGCGCCAGAACATCGCCAAAGCGAACGCAACCGGCCCGCCGACCACAGCGCCACGATCAAGCCCCGGAGACCACCCCGAACGAGCGACGCCGATCCCCGACCCTATCGTGAGAGCCGCCGCGAACACCGACGCCATCGAAGGATCGAGCACCGGTCCCAACTGGAGCCACGCGCCAGGCTTGATCCCACTGACGAGCTCTCGCCCTTCCCACGCCCGAGCCGCCGCAACGAGCGCGAACGGCCCGAGCAGACCGATCGCGAAGCCCGCCACATCACGCGAGCTCGGATTGTCGCGGCGCCGCCTCACCGTCGACCCCATGCCCAGAAGCCTAGCGCACCGGCCAGCACGCCGACGATCGCGATCGACGCCAGGAGCGGCGCCGATACCGCCTCGACCGGCGCAGGACGAGGAGGACCAGGAACTGGCGCAGCCTCGCCAGGTAGCCCAGGAGCGCCAGACGGAACCCAGCCGGGCGGGATGTCCTCCCACCGCAGAGGAGGCCACGCAGGCGCTAAGGCTCCGATCGTGGTCACGTCGTACATTCTGACCTCACTTGAGCGCGTAGTAGCCGCCGCCGAGCAGCGCGACGACGCCGACGCCGATCGCAATCTTCGTTCCAACGCCCATCCCAGGCGCAGACTCAGCAGGCACCGTGCCAGGCAGGATCGCGGGAAGCGCAGGCACCCCGCCCGGATCGACCGGCACAGGCTCACCCGGCGCGACAGGAACCGGAGCGCCGGCATTTGCCGCGCGCACAGCAGCGGCGAGAGCTGTCCGAGTCTGTGGACCGATCCACGTGTCCGGCGTCAGATTCACCGAATACTGGAAGGACGCGACCGCAGCGCGAAACTCAGGAGCCCACGCCCCCGCTTGATTCGCCATGTCGTCGGCTTGCGTGCCGTACGATCGAACAGCGGTCCCATCGTCAGGGAAGAACCCGAGCGCGTTCAACGCAAACAAGTCCTCTTGCACGTCGCCCGGCCAGTAGGCCGATCCCGATCCCACAGGAGCAAGAGAAGGAGCGTACGAGAACGG
>Ga0315286_10001584_pt1 | contig 20625 bp, 20 predicted proteins | sample YL17G10_0_MG_FD_205038 | JGI IMG/M metagenome (GOLD analysis project Ga0315286, IMG submission 205038) | Sediment microbial communities from Yellowstone Lake, YNP, Wyoming, USA - YL17G10_0 | ecosystem: Environmental > Aquatic > Freshwater > Lake > Sediment | place: USA: Wyoming | collected... | reverse complement strand
AGCTTTACTTTGCGATCTCCTGCAGGCTACGGGCGTCCCAAAGGATAATAAAAATACATGAATGTATTAATACCACAAGCGGCGCTCCCCGTCAAGTTGTATCGGGCTTTGTGTAGCGTGCGGCCGATGTACTCGAGGTTGTCGAAGGATATGTAAAGCGATTTCTTCACAACCTTGAAGAGCGACTCATTCCGGTTCAGGATCATGAGGGGATAGGCCCAGAGGAGGGCGGTGAGGAAGAAACCAGCATCCAGAAGTTCAGCGCGGCGATGAACACCGACACGTCGGTGCTCAGCATGAAGATGTAGAAGTAGATGTTAATTGAAAGTAATTTTTATAAGTCGGGATTCGTCGATTTGAGATAAGCTCGCCGCGAAAAACTAATTTTATTAGCTTGATTTAGATGCGGTTATACGGTCTAATTGTATCAGATATTGAAGCGATTAAGGCCATTAATCGCTTCAATCAGAAGGTAGGGATAAATTAATGAAATACATTTGGGAGCGCGAAAACTGGATTGATTTCAAATATGACGAAGCGGTCTTGCTTGAACCTTTAAGCCGGCTCAGGGTCCTGCAAGGCAAATTATTGGGCCGCGCCGCGTCTCTCGATCTTAAACTTGAAACTGAGGCTCAAGCCGGTATCTTGGTTGAAGAAGCTATCCGGACCGCGGAGATCGAAGGACTGAAACTTAACCGGGACGCCGTCCGCTCATCGGTGGCTGTTAAGCTGGGCTTGCCTAAGGGCGTTGGCCCGCACGACAGCAACATTGATGGCCTTGTGGATGTCTTACTGGATGCGGTGCGCTTTCATGACAAGCCTTTGACATTAAAGCGGCTTAATGGCTGGCACGCCGCGTTATTCCCTTCCGGTTATTCAGGTTTGAGAAAGATTAAAGCGGGAAGGCTGCGCGGCGATGAGCCTATGCAGGTAGTGTCCGGCCCGCTTGGTAAAGAAAAAGTGCATTTCGAGGCTGTACCGAGGGAGCGCCTTGATGAAGAGATAAGGCTGTTCTTAAAGTGGTGGCATTCATCAGCTGTGGGCATGGATGGCATATTGCGTGCGGCAGCAGCCCATTTGCGTTTTGTAACCGTTCACCCCTATGAAGACGGAAATGGCCGTTTAGCGAGGGCGTTAACCGATATGGCGTTAGCCCAGGATGAGAAATTAAGAGTCAGGTTTTATAGTGTTTCTTCCCAAACCATGAATATGCGAGATGAGTATTATGAAGTCTTGGAGAGTGTGCAAAGGTGTCGGGCGGACGTAACGGAATGGTTTCTGTGGTTTCTTAAATGCGTAAGCCTGTCTATTAGGCATTCTCAAGATATCATGTCTAATGTATTCGCGCGAGTTGACTTTTGGAACCAGCATCTCCACACTGAACTTAATGAGCGTCAGAAGAAAGTTTTAACGCGCATCCTGGAAGCCGGCCCGGGGAATTTTACCGGCGGCCTGACAACGCGTAAATATGTAAGTATCGCTAAGACAAGTCGCGCTACGGCTTTCCGTGAAATCTCGGATATGCTGGATAAAAAACTCCTGCGTCAATTGTCCGGAAAAGGCCGCAATGTTCATTACGATTTGATCTGGCCGAAGGACGAGCCTCTTTGAGTGTATTCAGTAATACCATAAGCGGCACTCCCCGTCAAGTTGTATCGGGCTTTGTGTAGCGTGCGGACAGGTCCTTGAGCGCGTTGTTCAGGAAGGAGAACCCCCCGGCGACGCCGGGAAAGAGGGAAAGGGTGCAGAGGGAGAGCCCCCCCATGGCGAGAAGCAGAAATAGCGTGCTGCCGGTGTACTCGAGGTTGTCGAAGGATATGTAGAGCGATTTCTTCACAACCTTGAAGAGCGACTCATTGCGGTTCAAGATCATGAGGGGATAGGCCCAGAGGAGGGCGATGAGGAAGAAAACCAGCATCCAGAAGTTCAGCGCGGCGATGAACACCGACACGTCGGTGCTCAGCATGAAGATGTAGAAGTAGATGTTAGCCGCGACCGCGCCCAGGACGATCAGCATGAAGAACGAGACGGCGACGGAACGGAGGAAGTTCCTCCGGATCGAAAGCAAGAGAAAGGGAAACCCTTTCATCTCGTGGAAAACGACTCTCTGCGTGTAGTCGGTGATGCCGCCGAACGCTCCGCCGAGGAGAACGAAGCTCAGGGCCGCGAGAACGGGGTAGAGGACGACCATCCGCTTCGGGAGGGGCTGCCATCGTCCGTAAAAGAAAAACTCGATGCTTCCCTCCCTCATCCCCTTCACTTCGACGGTGAGAAGCAGGTCGCCGCTCTTCGAGTAGAGAGGGATCGCCTCCTTGAAGCCCGTGATCCTCCCCCTCGCGAGCGAACGTTCTTCGAGCAGCCGGAGGGAAAGGCCGCTGTACCTGCTCATGAAAATGTGCTTGCGGAGGGAGTTGAAGTCCCGTTTCCGGAAAACGTAGAGCGTGTCCTCCTTCCAGGGACCGTTTTCGTCCCCGCCCCAGACGAACACCAGGGCGAGCTTCCCTTGCCCGGGGGCGACATCGGAAACCGAGACGTTGAGCGTGTCCACGTAGTGGACCAGAGCCGGCAGCAGCCGGTAGAGGGTGAAGAGGAGCAGCACGACGGGGACGAAGAGAAGGAGGTTGACTGTAAGGAGCTTCCTCAGGTTTCCCAGAGAGAGCGAAAGAAATTTGAAATAATTGTTTCTTGGCATTTTCGTCGAAACGGTTTCCGAGATGTCCGGTTTGCATCGCTTGCCGGACGACTTGACTTTATACTTAATAAATATAATATTCCTTTTTCATTAAAGGGTAATGGACTCCGAATCTACCATCCGCGTTGAAATCGAAGGTCGGGCCCCTGTTTCGATCGCAAGGGGTAAAACCCTCCTCGAGCTCAAATCCATCCTCGGCGCGCCCGAAGACCCCCTCGTGCCGATCGTAGGGGCCCTCTGCAATAACAGGGTCATGGGGCTCGAGTACCCGATCGTGCGGAACTGCAGGGTGAGGTTTTACACCACCGGCGACGAAGAGGGGACCGAGATCTACAGGAGGAGCCTCTCGGTGCTCCTCCACGCCGCCTTCATCGACCTCGCCGCGAAGGGCGAAGCCCTCAAGATCGAGCACTCCCTCAACAGGGGGTACTTCTACTCCTATGCCGACAAGAAGCCCCTCACGGCTGAAAGGGTTCGGGAGATCGAGTTTCGAATGAGGGAGCTCATTGAGCGGAACATCCCTTTCGACAAGTGCGAGTTCGAGCGGGAGGACGCGCTGGACCTGTTCAGGCAGATCGGCGCCTGGGACCGGCACTACCTCCTCAAGTACTCCGACAGGTCCAAGGCCATTCTCTACAGGCTCGGCGGCTGCATCAATCTCGCGCAAGGACCTCTCGTACCGGCAACGGGTTACCTCAAGCTCTTCTCCCTCGTCCACTTCCCCCCGGGGCTCGTGCTCGTCTTTCCGGAAGCGGAGGACCCGGCGATCCTCCCCTCGAGGGTCGAGCAGAAAAAACTTTTTCAAGTGTACTCAGAGCACCGCGAGTGGAGCAAGATCCTCGACGTGGGCTCCGCGGGCAAGCTCAACAGGCTTATCGTGAAGGGGAAGATCGACGACCTGATCTGGGTTTCCGAGGGGCTCCACGAGAAGAAGATCGCCCAAATCGCCGACGTCATCACCCACAACGCGAAGACCAGACGGATCGTCCTCCTCGCAGGTCCTTCTTCTTCGGGGAAAACGACCTTCGCCAAGCGTCTCACCATCCAGCTCCTCGCGAACGGGATCGGCCCTGTGGTCGTCTCCCTGGACAACTACTACCTCCCCCGGGAGCGCATCCCGCGCAGCGGAAACCATATCGACTTGGAGAGCCTCTACGCCCTCGACGTGGAGCTGATAAACCGCCACCTCCGCGAGCTCCTCGAAGGGGAGAAGGTCTCGATTCCGCGGTATGACTTCAAGACCGGGAAGAGCGAAAAAGAAGCGGAGGAGATCCGCTTGAGGAAGAACCAGATACTCATCATCGAGGGGATCCACGGCCTGAACGAGGAGCTCACGAGGGAGATAGGAAGGGATGAGAAGTTCAAGATCTACATCAGCGCCCTTACCCAGCTCAACCTGGACTACATAAACCGGATCCCCACCTCGACCGTCCGCCTCCTCCGGCGGATCGTGAGGGACCACCAGTTCAGGGCTTACACCGCCCGCCAGACCCTCATCCAGTGGCCTCAAGTGAGGGCGGGAGAGGGGAAGCATATCTTCCCCTTCCAGGAAGCGGCCGACATCATGTTCAACTCCTCGCTTGTGTACGAGATGCCGGTGCTGAAGCTGTACGTCGAATCTCTCCTGAAGGACATCGAAGAGAACGACGTGATGTACACCCAGGCGAAGCGGCTTCTCCACTTCACCTCGAACTTCCTCGACATCACCTCCGACCACGTGCCGATCACGTCGATCCTGCGGGAATTCATCGGGGGCAGCGGGTTCGAATACTGAACGGATCCCGCTGCCTCTTCCTGTGCTTCCTCCGCCAGATGTAGGGCTCCTCGAAGGGGAGGTCGGGGTGGAGAGCAGCCGCATCGAGGATCCTTCCCGAGAGCTCGGGGAAACCGTTGTCGCCGAAGGCGCTCACGGTCTCGTACCCAAGCCCCGCTTCGATGATCATCAGCGAGAGGGGATACCCGTCGACGAAAAGGTGGACGAGAAGCCTTTCGTACCGGTCGAGCCCGTCGCTGGCGTACGTCAGCCGCTTCGCCTTTCGCACCTCAGCCCGGGTGAACTCCTTCGCAACGCGGCCGTAAGGCTGGTCCTCGTAGAACCCGAGACCGGGGTTTTTCAACTCCGGGGTATCCACCCCGAGAAATCGCATGTGCGTCCCTTTGTAGATGACCGTATCCCCGTCCTCGATCTCGAGGAAGAACTTCGACATCCTCTTCTCCGCGCCGGCCCCAACCTTCGTCCCGCGCCCGCATGCCGCAAGCCCGACCCCGATGAGAAGGAAGAACGCGAAAAGACGCAATCCGGCTCTCATATCTCCGCCCGTTTGCCCGATGATAAAAAAGGAAGTTTCCCCATCCTACCATGGCGCGCAGGGGGCGTTCAATGGAAAAGTTCAGGGTATTTGTCGTCGAGAAGAGCTACAGCGACTACTCGCTCGAGCGGGAAATCGTGGAACGGGCGGGCGGGACCCTCCTCTTCGCCCGCTGCCGGAGCGAAGAGGAGATCGTTCGGCAATGCCCGGACGCCCATGCCCTGCTCTTAAGGCAAACCGCGGTGGGGGAAAAGACCTTCGCAGCCCTTACCGGGCTCAGGGTGGTCGCACGCTACGGGGCGGGGTATGACAACGTGGACGTAGAGGCGGCTTCGAGGCATGGCGTGACCGTCGCGATCGTTCCCGATTACTGCGTAGGCGAGGTGGCCGACCATACCATCGCCCTCCTCTTGTGCGCCATCAGGAAGATCACCATCAGGGACCGCATGGTCCGGCTCGGAGGGTGGGATCTCGGCTCCGACTACCCGGTTCACAGAACGGACGGCACGATACTCGGTTTCGTGGGGTATGGGAGGACGGCGAGGGAGATCCGCAGGCGGCTCTGCGGGTTCCCCTTCCGATTCGTCGCCTTCGACCCCTACGCGTCCGAGGAGGTGTTCCTCCGCGACCGCACCGTCCCACTCGATTTTGATGAGCTTGTGAGGACCTCGCACTACGTGACGATCCACGTTCCCCTCACCGGGGAAACCCTCCGCCTCTTCAACCTCGACACCTTCAGGGCGATGAGAAAGGACGCGATCGTCGTGAACAGTTCGCGGGGCGGCGTCGTCGATCTCCAGGACCTCGCCACGGCGCTGGTCAGGGGGTTCATCGGGGGCGCCGCCCTCGACGTGTACGAGGAGGAACCCTTCGATACGGCAAGCCCCCTCGCCTCACTCGACAACGTGATCCTCTCCGACCACGCCGCTTGGTACTCGGAGGAGTCCCAGCGTGAGCTGCAGGCGAGGACGGCTATGGAAGCGGTAAAGGTTTTGCGCGGGGAAAGGCCGGACCACGCGGTGAATCCCGAGGTTCTCACACGGCCGCGAGGCGGTTTTGAAGCGCGTCGAATACGAGCCGCTTTCCCGGCTCGATGATCACGGTGTCGTCGCCGTCCCACACCCCGTCGACGAACCGCTGAAGGAGGGCCGGCCCTCCCTTCACCTCGTCGTAACAGAACTCGCGGCCGAGGCGGAGCCCGAGGGAACGGACGCACTCAGCCGTGTAACCCCTCCCGTACCGGACTACCTTCTCACCGAGCTCATCCCACCGGACAAAAACCAGATGGGTGTAGTTCTCCATGAGCATCCGTTCCACCACGTCCCTCATGCGTCCGTCGAGCACCTTCCCGTAGAACGAGCCGTATTTCTCGCCGTAATCGGGGCCGCCGGGGAGCGGAAAACCTTCTATCCAGCCGCAGGAGTACCAGAAGGTACCCGGCCTCCTGGCGACGTACTCGGCCTGCCTCCCGCGGTCGCCGAGGAGCAGAGGGATGCAGTCGTGCACGTTGTGGACCACGATCGGGAGCTCGGGGTGGGAGAGGCCGAGGGCGCCGTTGCCGCAGAGCCCGTAGTTGAGGAGGATGGCGTCGTAGTCTTCGCTTTCCACCGCCGCGAGGCGATCGGACAAGGTCGCGGCGAGTTTGCCGGGAAACTCGTGGAGCCCCTGGTGAACGAGCTCGATGTCGATCCTGTTCGTCGAGCGGGCCGCGCAGAGACGGATCTCGCGGCTCATCACCCTGCACGATACGATCTTGAGACGCTTCGCGCCCATCGCACCTCCTCCGCTGTTGCGTGTCCGAAATAAGCCGTATATTACTGAAACGGACTCAAAAGGACGCCGCGCCGATGCTCGTCAATCCGTTTTACACGATTCTCACCGTGTCCTGGTTCGTGACAGCAACGGTCACTTTCGTCTCTCTCTTCTACGTCTCGGCCCCCTACGGCCGGCACAGCAGGCAGGGGTGGGGCCCGGGCATCCAAGCGCGGTTCGGCTGGCTCATCATGGAATCCGCGTCCCCTCTGTTTTTCTGCCTTTTCCTCTTCCGAAGCGGCGGTTTACCGGGCGGCGCCGCTTCAAACCCCGTCGTGCTGCTTTTCGCGGGGCTATGGCTCCTCCACTACGCGAACAGGGCTTTCATATACCCTTTCCGCATGAAGGGGGGGACGCGGCCCATGGCCCTCACCGTCGTTCTCATGGCCTTCTCGTTCAACGTCGTGAACGGCTATCTCAACGGGACCTGGCTCAGGAGGCACGCGGTCGCGTACGGTCCCGGGTGGCTCTCCGACCCCCGCTTGCTGGCCGGTGCGGTTCTCTTCATTTCGGGTTTCCTGATCAACATTCATTCCGACGGCATACTTCGTCGGCTCCGAAACAAAGACGGCGGAGGCTACAAAATACCCCGCGGAGGGCTTTTCACCCTCATCACCGGCGCGAACTACTTCGGCGAGATCCTGGAGTGGTTCGGGTGGGCTTGTCTCACCTGGTCGACGGCCGGCCTCGCTTTTGCCTTCTGGGCTGCCTGCAATCTCATCCCGAGGGCGCGGACCCATCACCGGTGGTACATCGAGAACTTCCCCGACTACCCGAAGAACCGGAAGGCGATCATCCCCTTCCTCTTCTGAGGCGCGCACGGTTCTCGTCCCTCGCGCACGCCGGCGCCCCCCTCAGTCGTACCGTTTGTCCGTCCTGTCCCTCCCCGTGATGAGAAACCTGTTCATGGGGGACCCTCAGTTCCTTCCAGAACACGATAAAATGCGGGGGAGGTTAGTCAAAAAGTACGGCGGAGGGTCTTCGAAGGCCGGGCGGCGGACGGAGGGTGTGAATGGAGCTTTGACGCCGCTTTCCCGGGAAAAACCCCCTCCGAAACGGCAACCGGTCGTATGCGCGGCCCGCCCCCGGGAACGGACCCTATCCCTACCCGATCCTGAGCTGCTTTTTGAGGGTGGTGATGAGCACCTTGTGATCGATCGGCTTCTGGAAGATTCCGGCAAGACCGAGCTCGCGCGGGTCGATGTTGTAGCGCACCGTGTCGCCGGCGGCGCTGAGGAGAAAGATGGGTCCCTTGAACCCGCTCTCCTTGAGCTTCGTCGACACCTTGCTCCCCGCGTCCACCGTTTCCATCATCAGGTCCACGATAACGGCGTCGGGCTTTACGCGGTCGGCGACTTTGAACCCCTCTTCGCCGTTCGCGGCTTCGCCGACGGTGAACCCGGACGCTTCGAGCACGATACGCATCGCCGCCCTGAGATCGGAATCGTCATCGATTATGAGGATCGTTTTCGCTTCGGCATTGGCCATACTCTTCCCCTTCAATTCGTCTAATAGTAGTATGATGAATGAAAGCGCTTGCTGAAAGTTACCACGGGCCCGCTCCGTCAGCTCCTCACCGATATCGAACCCGTACCCCCGTATCGCCACGAGCCACGTTTCGGGGCTCCTCGCGAAACTCTCCTCGCACAGCGCGAGCACCGATTCGGGCCCCATCGCGTGGGTCGTGAAGGCGATCTTCAAGGCCGGCTCGATCTTCCGGACGGTGAACTGCTCATCCTTTTCGATCGAGGCGTCCACGAAGATCACCACGTCGTACCGCGATATCTCCTCGGCGTCCTCGATCTGGAGCTGGTAATTCGCGTCCGTGTCCACGAACGGATACCCGAGCTTTTCGATCTCCTCCGCCGCGAGGGGACCGAGCCCGTCGTCCTGACGCCCGGGGTTGCCGTACCCGTAGACAAGCACCCGTTTTTCTCGCGCGCGATCGACGACCGGATCAGCCCCTGGCCTTCTCGTCGAGGACCTCCCCTTTCGGCCCGAGGAGCGTCACGACCAACGGCATCTGCCCCACCGCGTGGGTCGCGCAGCTCAGGCAGGGGTCGTAGGCCCGCACCGCCACCTCGATGAGATTAAGGAGAGGCTCGGTGACCTTGGCCCCCGTGAGGTACTTCTCGGCCACGACTTGAACGCTCCTGTTCATCGGCTCGTTGTTGCTCGTTGTCGACACGATGAGGTTGGCCATCGTGATCTGGTCGTTGTCGTTCACCTGGTAGTGGTGGAAGAGAGTGCCCCTGGGCGCCTCGAGGATCGCGATTCCCTCGCTGCGCCTCTTCCCCGTCACGACGAGGTCTTTCCCCTGGAGATCGGAGTCGTCGAGGAGCTCCTTGATCTTCTCCGCCGAGTGGAGGAGCTCGATGAGCCTAGCCCAGTGGTAGGCCATGGTGTGGTGGACCGGTCTGCCCTTTCCGAGTTCCATGAACGATTTTCGCTCCTTCTCGGCGAGGGGGGTGTCGATGAAGTCGCAGGTGTTCAGCCGCGCGAGCGGGCCGACCCGGTACCACCCCTTCTCGGGTCCGAGCGATTGTATGAAGGGGAACTTCATGTAGCTCCAGCTCCGAACCCCTTCCCTGATGTACTTCAGATAGTCGACGGGCTTCACCATGTCGAAGATCTTCTTCCCGTCCGCGTCGATCGCCCGCATGTACCCGTCGTAGATGTCGAAGGCCCCGTCCTTTCGCACGAGGCTCAGGTAGTTCGACTCGAAGCTCCCGAGGGCGCTGAGCCGGGCGAAGTCGTCCTTGTAGAGCTTCTTGTAGAGCTCGACCGACTTCACCGACCACTCGAGCATCGTGCCGATGTCCTTCTTCAGGGCGTCGCGCTCCTCGATGCTGAGGTTCTTGTTGATGCCGCCGGGGATGGCGCCGGTTCCGTGGATCTTCTTCCCGGAGGTGGCCTTTATCACCTCCTGGCCGTACTTGCGCATAAGGACCGCCTGCGTCGCGAGCTCGGGATACTTCATGGCAAGGCCGATCACGTTTCGGACCGCGGGGTCCGCGTCGTACCCCAGGAGAAGGTCGGGGGCGCTAAGATGGAAGAAGTGGAGGGCGTGTGACTGGAAAGTTTGCCCGTAGTGCATGAGCCGCCGCATCTTTTCGCCCGTCGGGGTGAGCTTGTCGGCCCCGACAATCATGTCCGTCGCCTTCGCGGCGCAGAGGTGGTGGCTGACGGGGCAGATCCCGCAGAGCCGCTGGATCATCAGGGGAACTTCCCAGTAGAGCCTGCCGAGGACGAACCGCTCGAAGCCGCGGAACTCGACGACGTGAAGACGCGCGTGATCTATCTTGCCGGCGTCGTTCATCTGGATTGTGATCTTCGCGTGACCCTCGATCCGGGTCACGGGGTTTATGACGATTTTTTTCTTTTCACTCGTTTTCGTCGCTGACATTCGTTACCTCCATGATCTCTATGGCACCGGCACCGATTTCGACGCGCGGTTCAGTCGTACTTCAGCACCTCGTAGGGGATCACCGGCTCCTTCCCTTCGAGAAGAGCGGTGAGCGCCGCCCAGAAAGTGTCGCCCGAAGGCGGGCACCCGGGTAATGAGTAGTCGACCTTTATCACCTCGTGCAGCGGATACACCTTGTCGAGGAGGAGGGGGAGCTCCGGGTCGTTCGGAATGACACCGTTCACGACCGTGGGCCCCTTGAGATAGGCCTCCTCGAGGCATTCCTTGAGGGGGATCCAGTTGCGCATCCTGGGGACCCCGCCGTCGAGGGCGCACTCCCCCACGGCGACAATGACCTTGCAGTACTTGCGGAAGAGACGCGCGACTTCCACGTTTTCCTGGGTGGAGCACCCTCCCTCGATGATGCCGATATCCACGGGACCCGTGAACTTCTTGATGTCGTCGATCGGCGACTTGTCGAAATCAACGAGCTCGATGAGCTTCAGGATCCTTTCGTCGATGTCCAGAAAGCCCATGTGACACCCGAAGCACCCCGTGAGGTGCGCGGTTGCAATCTTTGGTTTGGCCATGATATTCCTCGATGATGATTTGGGTATCTATTTGTGAGTCCTCTTCTTTTCAATATCCGAGCCGATAGGCACTTTGTCGTAGGGCCGCTTCCCGTAGGGGACCCTGTACCCCTGCCGCTTGATCACTATCGATCCCGTCGGGCAGAGCGCGACCGCCTTGTCGGCGGAGGAAAGCCCCGTTTCGGAGAGGCCGTGATCGGCGTTTATCGCGACTTTCATCTTATCGCCCCTCCCCTCGAAACCGAAGACCTGTTTTTTGTCGAGGTCGCGGGAGGAGCGCACGCATCGCCCGCAGAGCACGCACCGGTTCCGGTCGATGTAGACGTCCGGGTGGCTCGCGTCGACCTCGATGCTCGCCCATTTGTACGGGTACTCCGGGGTGGTCATCCCGAACCTGTAGGCGAGGGCCTGGAGCTCGCACCGCCCGCTCGCTTCGCACATCGGGCAGACGTGGTTCCCCTCGACGAACAGCATTTCGATGAGATGGCGGCGCATCTCGGTCAGCTCGGGGGTGTTGTTCTCGATCACCATACTGTTCTGCGCGGGAAGGGTGCAGGTGTTCATCGGCTTCCCGTTCACCTTGCACGTGCAGACCCTGCAGTGACCCCCGGGCACGAGCTCGGGGTGGTAGCAGAGCCGCGGTATGTAGATCCCCGCCGCGTCGCAGGCTTCCATGACCGTCTGGTCGGGCCCGGCCTCAACCTCCACGTCGTCAACAATGATCGTAAAAGTGTCGCTTCCCATCACTCTTCCTCCCACACTGGTTGTCTTCCCTGAACGGCGGCCCCTTCAGCGAGGGCCTTCTCGAAATCGAATGCCGGAATAAAGTCGTCCGGCTTGAGCATCGCATGATACAGGGCCGGTATGTTCCTGATAGTGGTCAGGATGGGTTGCGGCGCGGTCTGGCCCAGACCGCAGCGGCTCATCGTCTTGACGGTGTTCGCGAGGTTTACGAGCCCGTCCAGGTCCCTTTTCGTTCCCTTCCCCTCGATGATCTTGTCAAACTGCTTCTGCAGGAGAACGGTTCCCACGCGGCAGGGGACGCACCACCCGCAGGACTCGTCGATAAAGAACTCTGTGAATTCGCGAACTATCTGGAGCATGTCGCGCTTCGGGCCGAAAACGATGACCGATCCCCCGGTCGAAATGTCTTCGAAACAAAGCTTGCGGCCGAAGTCCTTGGGAGAGACGCAGGTTCCCGACGGCCCCCCGATCTGAACGGCCTGCGCGTCGTCGGCGCCCACCGTCGTGAGCAGCTCGTCCACCGTGATCCCGAACTCGAGCTCGTAGACCCCGGGGTGAACGCAGTCGCCTGAAACGCTGAAGAGCTTCATCCCCGTCGAGTCCTTAGTCCCCATCTTTGAGAACCACTCGGCGCCCTTTTCCAGCACTCGGGCCGCACAGCAGTAGGTCTCGACGTTGTTCACAGAGCTTGGCTGGTCCATGTACCCCTTGGTGACCGGGAACGGGGGACGATCGCGGGGTGCGCCGCGCTTTCCTTCAAGGGACTCGATGAGCGACGACTCCTCGCCGCACACGTAGGCCCCGGCGCCCAGCTGGATCCGGATGTCGAAGTTGAACCCCTCCCTGCCGCAGATGTTGTTGCCGAGGAGCCCGAGGTGCCTCCTCCGCTCGAGCACCCCCTGGAGGTGGCGGTAGAGGTACTGGTACTCTCCCCTGAGGTAGAGGAGCCCCTCGGTCGCGCCGATGGCGTACCCTCCGATGGTCATCCCCTCGAAAAGCGTGTCGGGTATCTGGGTGAGCATGACGCGGTCCTTGAAGGTCCCGGGTTCCCCCTCGTCTGCGTTGCAGATGATGTAATGCGCGATCCCCTTTGCTTTCCGGCAGAAGCTCCACTTCATCCCCGTGGGGAACCCGGCGCCGCCCCTCCCTCGGAGCCTCGAGCCCGTGATGACCTCGATCACTTTTTCCGGCGGCATGTTGAGAGCCGCCCTGATCGCCGCCCCCGACTCGAGGGGCGCAAATAACACCGGGCCTGTCTTTCGGAGGTTCAGCTCGATTTGAGCGTCCGGCAGGAGGGAGCCCCCCTTCGGAGCGCCGTACTCCCCTTTGCGGAGCATCTTCACGATCCCGGGCACGTCCTCGGGGCAGAGCTTCGTCATCACCGTACCGTTCACCAGGGCAGCTGGGGCCTGGTCGCACATACCGATGCACGCGGTGTATTCGAGCGTGATCGCCCCGTCGCCTGTCGTGCTCCCGAAGGGGACGCCGGCCGCTCTCTCGAAGGCCTTCGCCACGAGCTCCATCCCGTGCATCTTGTCGACGACGCAGTTGCTCAGACGAATCACCGAATTCCCCTTCGGCTGCCGGGAGAAGAAGGAGTAGAAACTCGCCATGTCGATCACTTCCACGAACTGGATCCCCATCGCCGACGCTATCAGGTGGGCCGTTTCGTTGCAGACGCAGCCCAGCTGCTCCTGGGCGTCCCTCACGATGTCCATCAGGCGGTGGCGTTCCTTTCCGTAGCTTCTGACGATTTCATCCACGATTTTTTTGGTTTCTGCAGGCATGTGTTTCCCCCCAATAGTGGGCATTAACCTACTGTACCCGTATGAGATTGTCAACGCAATTTTCGTCTCTGCGCCCTTTATTGACCTCTCAACCCGACCGCTTATTATGTACCCCGGAAAGCCACTTGCCGATCGCCTCGGTGAAGCCGTTTTCCTCGTGGGAGCCCACCGTGGGGAACCTGGTCTTGAGATCGTCGGGGGCGTTTGCCACGAGGTAGCACGTGGGCGCCCAGTCGAGGAGGTCGAGGTCGTTGTAATCGTTTCCAAGGGCGAGGATCCGGGAGAGCTCGATCCCCTCCCGCGCGGCGATCCACTCGGCGGCGCGCGCCTTCGACACCGAGGGTGGGAAGATCTCGATCCAGGTGGATTCCCCGTCGATCGGAGAGGTGGTGCGGATCACCCTGAGCGAGGGGAGCTCCTGCGCCAGAGCATCGCGGAGGCGCGCCGCCCCGGGCGGCTTGGCGGGGCCCGCGGGAGCCGGACCGTCTCCGGGCGGCTCGACGGAGCCCGCGGGTGCCGGGCCGTCTCCGGGCGGCTCGACGACGACGATTTGGCAGGCCTCTTCGCGATAAGGGGCGGAGTACTCGAGCCGCGAAGAGAACTCGCGGTATATGGCGAGCCTCCTCTGGAAATCGGGGTTTTCTCTCCCCGTTTCGAAGTAGACGAAATAGTGGTTTTGCGGCACCGGCCGGTGCACCATAAAATCGAAGCGGCGGCTTTTAAGCTTTTCGACCGCTTCCGAGGCCTTCTCTTCCGCCATGTCCTCCTTTTTCACGAGGACCCCCGAACGCCAGTCCATTATCCCCGCTCCCGAGGAGAAGACGACGTAGTCGACAGGGAAGGATTCGGGGAGGACCTTCCTCGCGGAGTAGAGAGAACGCCCCGTGGCGATCACTCGGAGGACCCCACCCTCGGGGAGGGACACGAGCGTGGCAAGGTCAATGGGGCTCACCTTCTGATCCCGGTGGAGGAGGGTCCCGTCCAAATCCGTCACCACCATCGTGGCGGCGGTCTTTGCGGGCGAGAGTCCCGTTCCGCCGGGTACGGCTCGGTTCGGGGAGGACCCCTTTTTTTTGGGGGTTTCGTTCGTGTCGGGCATGAATTTACTTTTTCTGGCGGAATCGCTTTTTTAATAATATAATGGTTCCCGTTCCACGATGCCATGAAAAATTGGATCTTTGCGGACGAGGAGGAAGGGATGGGGGTAAAGAGGGTTTTCGCGGCTGACATCGGCGCTTCCGGAGGGAAATGCTTCGCGGGGATTTTCACCGACAACGGCTTCGAGCTGAAGGACGTGCACAGGTTCAGCCACGGGGGAGTCCCCTTTTTCATCGCCGACAGAGGGGGGAGGATCTCCGAACGGATGTACTGGGACGATGTGCTCATCTACCAGAACATCCTGAGCGGGCTCGAGACCTACCGGAGGGAGATCGCGCGGGAGATCGACTCCATCGGCGTCGACACCTGGGGGACCGACGGGGTCTTCGCCACGGAGGACGGCGACACCCTCGGCAAGGTCTACTGCTACCGCGACCACCGTCTCGACCGCATGGTGGACGAAGTTACACGGCGGATCGACGCCGCGCGGCTCTACGAGATCACCGGCATCCACTTCTGGCCCTTCAACCTGAGCAACCAGCTCCTCTGGTTCTGCACGGAACGCGGCGATCTGCTTCGGCCGGGGGTGAGCTTCCTCCCCATGCCGTCGCTCTTGAGCTTCTACCTCGGGAACGTGAAAAAGATCGACTCCTCCTGGGCCTCGGTTTCCCAGCTCATGGACGCGCGCACGCGACGCTGGAGCCCGGAGGTGCTCGAAGCGCTGGGCATCCCGGAGGGAGTCCTCCCGGAGATCGTATCGCCTGCGACGCCGGTCGGGGCCCTCGTCGAGCCCCTCGCCCGGCAGCTCGGGCTGAACTGCGCCCCGCTCATCGCCGTCGGCGCGCACGACACGGCGAGCGCCTTCGCCGCCGCGCCGGTTTCCCGTCGGGACGAAGCCCTCATCATCAGCTCGGGGACATGGTCTCTCGTGGGGAAGCTTATCCCCGAGCCCATCACCACCACCGAGGCGATGGCGGCCAACATAAGCAACGAAGGGGGAATCGGCGACATCCGCTTTCTGAAAAACTGCATGGGCACCTGGCTCGTCCAGGAGTTAAGGCGAATATGGAGCAAACAGGACGGGCGGGAGATGGGGTGGGACGAGATCGTGACGCTCGTCCACGGCGCCCCCCCGTTCCGCGTCCTCATCGACCCCGATCACCCCGGCTTCTACAACCCACCGAACATGGAAGAGGCGATCGCCGGCTTTTGCAGGAAGACGGGGCAGGGGCTTCCGCAGGGGCGGGGAGGTTTCCTCAGGGCGGTGTACGAGGGGCTCGCGCTGAAGTACCGGTACGTCGACGGGGAGATATCCCGCGTCTGCGGTAAGGCGAGCCGGGTCGTGCACATCGTCGGCGGGGGGAGCAAGAACGAGCTCTTGAATCAGTTCACCGCCGACTCGCTCGGCCTCCCCGTCATCGCCGGGCCCGACGAGGCTACCGCCGCCGGCAACTGCATGGTCCAGGCGATGGGGCTCGGGATCATCGATGGGCTCGAGAAAGCCCGCCCCCTCATCCGGCAGGGGTTCCACATCAGGGAGTACGAGCCGCTCGACGCGAAGCCCTGGGGCAGGGCGTTCGCGGATTTCGTGAAGGTTATGGATAGGGGGAAGGGGTAAGCGGCACCGATGAAAGGGTGATCACTTTTCCCCACGATTCGAAGGTCCCGCGAAGGGGCTTAAAACGACCCGAGAATCGTCGTCGCGTTATTCCCCATCTCCTTGAGGATGCTCGTCCAGACCACGCCTTCCTTCTTGTCGTTCGTCAGGTACTTCACCACGCCGCCCGGGACTTTCTGGACGATCCACCACTCCACCTGCCCCTCTCCGCCCATCGACATGTAGACGACGTGGTCGGAGTCGAAGCTCCCCGCGGGTGTGCTCACCTTTTCCTTGCCGACTGTCGCTCCCGCGATGCTTTCGGCCGTAAGCTCCTGGGGTGGCATATAGATGATCGTATCGCCCGAGACGGGCACTTCGCCCGTGTTCCCGTCCGCGTCTTTCGCCCTGAGGCGGAGGAGCTTCCCGTCGGCCGTGGAGATGAGCGCCTCGTAGATCCAGCTCCCGTCCGTAGCAATCCAGGAGACCCTCCACCACTCCTTCCCCTCCTCAGGCTTCTTCAGAAACGCGCGCTCGAAGACGACCGGCTGATCGTCCTTCGGTTTCCACTCGAACTTCGTGTACTCGCCGGGCCGATACCCGACCTGTCCCATCCAGTACCCGCCGGCGGCGAAAGTGTAGGAGAAGATGACCTGCGCCTGGAGTGCCATGAATTGCCCCCACTGCGTCGACTTCGGCGGCGGAAGCTTGTTCTTCGGCGCGAGCTTCTTGTACACCGCCTGCTCGACCGTCTCGGTGACCGCCTTATTCACCCCGCTCTCAACCCCTCCCTTCAACGCGTCCTTCAGCTTCAGGCCTCCGGCGAAGAGGAACAGCGCTATCCCCGCGAGCGCATACATTACCGCCATTTTCATCTTCCCGTTCATCCGACCCCTCCTCGAAAAAAAGTGAAAAAAGTGTACTCTCAATTATGCCAAGTATCAAGCGGTATCAGCCTGCCGCCTCACAGGTCCAGCCGAAGCTGCCCGAGGAGCGCGTCGATTTTTCCCGTCTCCTCGGCGGTGAGCCTGATCCCCGCGGCCTTCGCGTTCTCCTCCACCTGGGCGGGGTTGCGCGCTCCGACGAGAGCGGCGGTGATCCCCGGCCTGTGGATGGTCCAGCTGATCACGAGCTGTGCGAGGGTCGCCCCGTGCCCGTCCGCGATCGGCTGTATTTCATCGAGAAACCCCAAAACCTTGTCCATGTTCTTCTTCTCGAAGTGGGGGGTGGCGGGGCGGTGGTCCCCCGGGCCGAAGGCGTGCCCGGGCCGTATCTTTCCGGTGAGGAGCCCCCGCTGAAGCGGGCTGTACGCGAGAACGCCCAACCCCTGCTGTATGCAGAAGGGGATCAGATCCTCCTCGATGGACCGGTTTACCATGCTGTAAGGGACCTGGTTCGAGAGGAGCGGCGCCGTTTTCAGCGCCTCCGCCGTCTGCTCGGCGGAGTAGTTGCACACCCCCGCCGCGCGCACCTTTCCGGTTTCGATGAGCCTCACCACCGCCTCCATGGTCTCGTGGATGGGCGTGGTGGAATCGGGCCAGTGGATCTGGAACAAATCGATATAGTCGGTCCCGAGGCGCTTCAGACACCGCTCGCACTCCTCGATCACGCTCTCCTTACCCGAGTATTTGTACATCTTCACCGGTTTCCCATTGGCGTCCTCGGTGTTGAAGAAAAACTCCCCCCTGTCGAGATCCCAGCGCATTCCGAACTTGGTGAGGATTTGGTACTTGTCCCTTTTCCCCCTCACGGCCTCCTTGACGATCTCCTCGCTCAGGCCGAAGCCGTAAGCGGGCGCCGTGTCGATCGTGGTGATCCCGAGCTCGAAGGCCCTCCGGATGGCCGACACGGCCGCCTTCTGGTCGGTTCCTCCCCAGAGCCACCCGCCTATCGCCCAGGCGCCGAAGGTTACCGTCGATATCTCGATCCCGTTCTTTCCGAGCTTCCGATATTCCATATTCTCCCCCTGTACCCCGAAGTATGCGGCGCCCGCTGCGGAGCGCCTCCCCAGTCAAAAAAGTTAATACACCTTTGTCATGAATAAGTCAACGGTAAAACCGGTTGGTGAACGGAAAAACCTCTGCTATCATGAAAGTGAATCTCACGCGCGATTTGGGGGTGGAGGATGCGGAGCGTCGATCTCAGAAGAGACACCATAACCCTCCCGAGCGAGAGGATGCGGGCGGAGGCGTTCCGGGCTCCTCTCGGCGATTCGGTCTACGGGGAGGACCCGAAGCAGAGGGAGCTCGAGGAGTACGCCGCCTGGCGGCTTGGCAAGGAGGAGGCGATCTTCGTCCCGAGCGGAACCATGGGGAACCTCGCGGCCCTCCTCGCCCACACCGCGAGGGGGGACGAGATCATCGTCGAGGAAAACGCCCACATCAGGCTCTCGGAGACAGGCGGTGCCGCGGCGGTGGGCGGGCTCATGATCAGGACCGTGAGAGGGCCGGCGGGGGTTCCCGAGCCCGGCGATATCGAAAGCGCCGTAAGGCCCGACGACATCCACTACCCGAAGACCGCGCTCATATGCCTCGAGAATACCCATTACCGGTACGGGGGACTTGCCGCGCCCCCCGGCGCGTTCGCCCGTATCCGGGCCGTCGCCGATCGGCGCGGCCTCCCCATCCACCTCGACGGCGCGAGGCTCTTCAACGCGGCCGTGTCTCTCGGGGTAGACGCGCGGGAGATCGCCCGTCACGTGGACTCGGTGATGGTCTCGCTCTCGAAGGGGCTCGGGGCTCCGGTCGGCTCGATCCTTTGCGGCCGCCCGGAGTTCATCAACCGGGCAAAGCGATTCCGAAAGATGCTCGGCGGCGGGATGCGGCAGACGGGGTGGCTCGCCGCCTGCGGGCTTATCGCCCTCTCCGACGAAAGCATCGCGCGCCTCGCAGAGGACCACTTAAACGCCCGCCGGCTCGCCGAGGGGATTTTGAGGCTCCCCGGATTCGGTCTGGACCCGCAAAAGGTGCATACGAACTTCGTCCTCGCCCGGTTTTCCCACCCGCGTTGTACGGCCCGGCGCCTCCTTGAGCTGATGGGAGAAAAAGGGGTACTCGCGGCGCAAGCCGACGAAAGCACGCTCAGGTTCGTGACCTCGAGCAGGGTGTGCGCGGACGACATCGCATACGCGGTTGAAGCGATCGCCGGGATTCTCGAGAGCACCGGCGCCTGACGGGGCCTCTCACGCGCCGTCTTAGCGTTTGAGCGGCGACGACTCGTGGGAGAGTCTGCCGGTTTTCAAGACCTCGATGATCTTGTAGACACCCATTTTTCTCGCCTTGAGGAAGCCGTCCCACGCCGATTCGGCGAGCCGCCCCTCATTCAGGAGGTCTGTGAGCCACTGGCTCGCGTACTGCGGGTCTTCCTGAAGGATCCCGGCCTGGACCTCGAGGAGCCACTTCTGGTTGTACACTTCCTGGGATCCGATGAGTGGGGCGAGAACGATCGGGATGCCCAGCCCGCAGTAGAAGGAGAGCTCGCTGGGTTTCGTCCAGAGCACGTCGGTCCGCTTCATGGCGCGGGCGAACTTGTCGAAGTATATCTCCTTCGTCTCCCCGTAGAGGATTTCGCAGGTTTCACTCTCGGGAGCGATCTCCTTCTTCACCCGCTCGAAGTACTCCTTAACCTCGCGCCTCACCCCCGCGACCAGGACGATCCGGACCTTCCCCCCGCGGAGGCCTTCACCGAAGCTCGAAACGAGCTTGTACCCGATATCCTTCTGGGCCCCCGCCCCCCCCACCGCGAAGGTGATCGTGAAAGGCCTGTCGGTCCTGTTTTGCAGGTGCTCTCTCCCGAGGAAATACGAGACGTGCCCCTTGTGGATGGGCCAGAAGCGGTTGTTCGGGTCGAGGGAAAAGAGGCGCTGGGCCATGTCGGCCTTGAGCATCGAAAGTTTTCTCCCGCCGAGGAGCTCGAGGGGAAAGGGGAAACCGGTGAGGAATATCCTCTCCTCCGGGACCCCGTAGCTCTTGAGCCGCATGACGGCCCTCCCGCAGGGGGCGAAGTAGTTGATCCTGCTCGTTTTGGGGTCCGCGGCGACCCAGGCCCGCGCGATCTCGGCGTCGCAAATGATGCAGTAGATCCGCTCGTACCCCGCCTTTTCAGCCGCGAGGGCGGGCGCGAGGTAGGAGGTGAGGAGCGGGAGGTCCTTCTTCTCCTGAATGCGCTTCAGCATCCCCCGGCACAGGCCCTTGTCTATGTAGTAGTCCAGGAGCTTCACCTGGTAATTCGGCCTCGAGAGGTCGCGGATCGGATAGAACGAGGGGATGCTCTGAATGGTGTCGAGCAGCCCGAAAAGAGGCCCCCCGATGAGCGGGATCGACTTCACCCGCGAAAGAAACTCGTACCCGTTGCGCATCCTGTTCCAGAGCTTCTGCTCCTCCGGGTCGTCCGTCGCGGCGCCTCCGATGGTCATGATACCCCCCTCGGCGACGGGCGCGAAAGGAGCGACCGCCCGCTGGTGCCCGAGCCCCATGTCCACCGATACCACCCAGGTTCTCAACGCCTCGTACGATTTTTTTTTCATGTGCCCGTACCTGTTAGATTATCGGCCTTCGCGCGGTTGAGATGCACCTTCCGAACGACATTTCC
>Ga0315286_10001582_pt1 | contig 20639 bp, 12 predicted proteins | sample YL17G10_0_MG_FD_205038 | JGI IMG/M metagenome (GOLD analysis project Ga0315286, IMG submission 205038) | Sediment microbial communities from Yellowstone Lake, YNP, Wyoming, USA - YL17G10_0 | ecosystem: Environmental > Aquatic > Freshwater > Lake > Sediment | place: USA: Wyoming | collected... | reverse complement strand
AGCTCCTCTTGATTCTCCTCAAAGCATTCCCGCTCAAGCTGGAAATGTTACAGAGCTAAATATCTTTGGTTTTTCAACAACACAATCTTGGCAGGGTTATTTTGGCAATGTTACAGGAACAATACAATTAGCAGATGCAAACGATAAAGCAATGTATAATTGGAGTTTAGCATCGCCAGAAGGTGAAGTATACTCTTCAACAAATGGCACAGGAATCCAGTGGGCAAATACGCAGTGCTTTAATTTTACTGCACTTGGAAATTATACTGCTGAAAGCGGAACTGGTGGAACAACAAACTTGTATGGGACAAATTTATCTCAGCTTGAAGCAAGGTTTACTATAGCTGGGGATGATGTTGATGGCGTAGACGAGACTTTTGCTTCCCTTAACCATAGTTTGTTTTATACAAGTAACCGGGAATTTAATTATGGAGAATGCAAGAGCACAAATATATTTAGTGATTCTGGAGAGGGGGAGCCATGGAAATTTGAAGAAGTGCTTTTGTATGAGCCAGTGTCCACAAGCGTAATATTTACTTCAATACTTGATGAAAATGCGCTTGGATTTGATAGCGCAGCTCATGATTTTGAAATGTTGGTTTTAGAAGATGGGCATAATACAGACACGCAAGTTACACAATACTTTTTTTATGTAGAGCTGCAGTAAATTCATTTAGGGGCTCAAAATTTAATTGTTAGTGTTAACTTAAAATGTTATGAAAGTTTAAAATTACTGCTTCTTACTGAACTAATTAACATTTTATTAGCTTTTTAATAAACTTTTAAAATTATTTTATGTTTATTGATGGCAAGATAAGTTTTTATTACCTATTAACCCAATATTACCAATTTCCATATCCTACTTTAGTAATTGATTAACTGAATAAAGTATAGTTTTATATAAAGTTAAATATTAAATACTTTAATTTTGATTAATTAAGTGAACAAAACATTTAAATAGCATTAGGCTTTGTTTGATTTATGGACTTCGATTCGTTTTTATCTTCTCCTAGATGGGAAATTCTGCAAATTATAGCAAAGAAACCCTCTTCTCCTATGGAAATAGCTGAAAAATTAAAAACAACAGTTTCTTATATAAGCCAACAGCTAAAACTTTTAGATGCAGCAGGACTTGTTATAAAAAAGAGAACGGGAACAGCAGAAAAAGGAAAACCAAGAACTTTATTTTCAATTTCTGATGAGCTGACCTACTTTATTTATTTAACAAAGGATTTTTCTGGAAAAAAGTTAATTCATGTTACAGATTATCATAAAACTATTTTAAAAATATGGCTGCTAGAGAATGCAGATTTGCATTATTATGTAGAAAAATTATTCTGGAAGCTAGAAGAAGATTTACAAGAAGTAGAGGCGATCTTTATTGAAACTTCAGAATCAAAGGTACTAATTGTGTCTGAAGACAAGAAACTAAAGCAGAAAATAGATTTATTTGCTGAAAAACTAGAAAAGAGAATAAGCTATCTTTTTATTTCTAAAAATCAATTAAAGAAGTTTTCTTCAGAATTTCTTGTTTCTTTGCATGATCCTAAAAATATTTTAAATGAATTGAAGGGGGGTAATAAAAATGGCTAAGGGATCTAAAACTTTGGAAAAAACTTTTGAATTTTTTGTTTTTTTAGTGGAACCGATTGTTTTTTTTCTTTTTTTCTTTTTTTCTTTTTTTCCCTTTTTTTTAGATATAACAACAGCGGATATTGGAGAAAATGTTAATGTTTTAAGTGGAATAGAGATAGGAAAATCTCCTCCAAATATCCGCTTTGTTGATATAGGGAATGGCAGCATAAACTTAATACCCAATAGCACAAAAATTGTTAATTGTGCGGTAGAGATAGAAGATTTTGATGGAGAGATTGATATTAAAAATGTCAGCGCAAAATTTTTCCATAGCACATCATTTGATAATGATGTAGATGACAACAATAAGCATTATACTAATAATAGCTGTTATATAAATGAAAGTTATGGAGATGGGAATACTGTTTTGGCTAATTGCTTATTTGATGTTTGGTATTATGCTAACGCAGGGATATGGAATTGTTCAGTTGTTGTTGATGATTATTCTAATTATGAAGTTAACGGAAGCAATATAACGCAGGTTTCATCTTTGCTTGCAGTAGGCTTACCATCAATAATAAACTATGGGGCGGTAAATTCAACTTATGTTTCAGATGAAAGTATAACCGAGGTAATCAACTTTGGAAATGTTATAATAAACTTGTCTTTAAGCGGATATGCTGTTAGTGAAGGAGATAACTTATCAATGAACTGCACTCTCGGCAGCTTGAAAAATATTTCAATAAAATATGAAAAATATAATTTAACTGCCTCTACTCCGGGCTCTTTAACACTATCACAATTTGAAGCTGCTTATATTAATTTAACCTCTTCGCCTGTTGTTAAAAAATTTGGCCTCAATTACAGGCAGAATGATACTGAAAATGAAGCTTTTAATTCAACATATTGGAGGATATATGTTCCGGTTGGTGTAGCTGGAAGCTGTTCAGGAAATATTGTTTTTGGAGCTGCGCAATCTAGTGAGAGTTAAATAAAAATCAAAAATTAGCATAAAAAAATGGAAAAAATAAGAATGAAAAAAGAAATTTTTATATTTATAAATGTGTTTATTTTAATGTCAGGTATTGTTTCAGCAGCAAATATCGGAATTAGTCCGGCATCGATTAATTTTAAACAAGTTTTAAGAGGAGGTTATGCAGAAGATGGCATTGTAATCTCTGTAGATACAACAAAACCCATATGGGTTGAAACTAAACCGCGGGGGGAAATTGCAAGTTGGTTGAATTTTTCTGTTGTAAATTTTACAGTTTCAAAAGATAAATTATATTCTCTAAAAATTTCAGTTAGTCCTCCGGTAGATATGCCCAACGGAAATTACACAGGTTTTTTAAGGCTAACGACAAGCGGTTTTGGTGAGGGCGCAGAGGGGCATGCTGTTGGGATAGTCAAATCTACATTAGACCTAGCAATAAATGTAGAAATAACAGATATAGAGACTATAGAATGCGACTCCAGTAATTTTAGAGTTCAGTCAGCTGAAAAAGGAGATGATATCATTTTTAATTTAGATACTAAAAATAAAGGGAATGTGAGATTAAAACCACAAATAAAAATAGATATCTGGGACAAAGATCAACTAAACATTATAAAAAGTGAAGAGTTCTTAGAAAAGGAAATTTTACCAACAACTCAAAAAGGTTTAACGTTAAAAATTAAGTCTAATGATTTGGATATAGGGCAGTATTGGGCAGATGTTTCAGTTTTAGAATGTAATGCTCTTCAAACTTTAACTTTTGATATTTTAGAAGAAGGCGCGTTAAAAGCAGATGGTGTTTTGTTAGGAATTGTAGTCAAAAGAATAGCCGAAGTTGACGAAACTATCCCAATTAAAGTTAGATTTAAAAACACCGGGGAAAAAGAGGTTGAGGCTTATTTTAAAGGCAAAATAACTCTTGGAGAGAAAATAGTACAGCTTATAGAAACTGACAAATTCAGCGTTCCTGTTTCAGAAATACAAGAGTTTAATGTTTTCTTCACTCCTAAAAAAGTTGGGAAGTATATTATAAGTGGAAGAGTTTTTTATGCGAATAAAAAAACTTTTGAATCAAGCGCAATTTTAGAAACGATATCTAAAAAATTTAAATTGAGCTCTTTAATTGCCCCTTTAATTTATTTACTGCTTATCCTTTTAATTTTATTTTTGTTTTATAAAATTAGAAAAGAAAAGAAAATTTATTTAAGTAAATTAAAAAAAATAAAAGAAAAATGAAGTATAAAGCAATATTTTTAATGTCAGAAATTAAACCACTTACTTTAGTAAGTGGATGTAATCTTAGTGTTTTAATTTCTGAGCATCCTAAAAACAAGTGCCTGTCACAAACCCACACTTTTAAGTGTGGGTGGCACATTGTTTTTTTGATTTTAGCAATTTTTTCATTGAGCTGTATAATTTTGGCAAGCGCCAAAGATCAATCAGTTTATGTAGCTTATTCTTTTTCGAATAATACTTCTGTTGAAAAAACTATTGATTTTTCATCGTTTCTATTAAAAGTCAATACAGATAGAAATGCTAATTGTAAGTATAGTTATTATAAAGGAACTTCTTATACCAACCTGGAAGGAAATTTTGATCTTTCCTATGGAAGATTGCATGAAAAAAGTTTTACAAATTTAGGAGATGGTATTTATAAGTATTATATCAAATGTATAGAAAGCAATATAATCAATGCTACAGAGCCCATGGAATTGGAAATTGTTCTTAGAGTTAATGATTTAGTTAAAGCTCAAATTCTCCTGCCTGAAGAAGAGCCTTTAAAAGCAGGAAAAATAGAGATTACTCTATTGACATCGAAAATAGTTTCACAAACTCCTTCATTATCCTATTCTTTTGACAGCTTGGTTTATAATCCCTTACCTTTAATTGGTTCAGAAAAAATATGGAAAGGTTATTTAATTATCCCAAAAGATTCAGGAGAGGAGGTTGTTTCTTTTAAATTTAAGGCAAATGATTTAGAGGGAAGGCAGGGGGAGGAGATTACAAGTGGAAACGCTTTTGTTATAGACACTATAAAACCGAGAGCAATATCTAATATAAATGCAATAGGTTATGAAGGAAAAATAAAATTAGAGTGGCATATAGAAGAAGAGGACATTCAAGAGTTTAATGTCTATCGGGCAGCATCTCCAAATATAGACTATACATATTTTTATATATCAACTGACGAAAGCCCTTTTTATGACAATTCAGTTGAGAAAGGAAAAACATATTATTATAGGGTAGCTGCAGTAGATAAAGCAGGAAACGAAGCAGACTTGTCAAAAGAGGTGTATGCAACTGCCTTGCTTACTAATGATTCTTCTATCTTGCAAGGATTGGCTTTAGAGCTAAGGGGAGGTGTTGATAATTTTTTAACAGAAATAGACTCTATTATCTCTGAAGTTGAAAACATAAAAAATTCCATTTCTCTAAAACAAGATGCCGAGAAGAATTTGTTTTTGAATTTAAGATTAGACAAAGAATTAGATAATTCGAGAGCTGAATTAAATGCCCTAAGAAGAGATGCTGAAAACTATAAGCTTCAAGATTTAACAAAAGAAGAATTAAACAAAAAATTAGACTCCTCCCGAATAAAGCTTAATATAATCAAAATGAAAATACCTGAAAGTTTAATGATTTTAGAAACAGATACCAGAACAGAAGAGATTAGTGAAGAAAACATAAGAAGCGCGATTTTAGAATTAGAACCCATTTCAGAAATAGAGATTGAAAAGAGTGTAAAAGAAACCTTTAAAATAATTGAGGAATCTAAACTAAGCATAAAAAGCAATTTTTACATAGCAGAGATTGTTTTTCTCGATGGAACAAAAAAAGAAATTTCCGTAATAGAAAGAAGCATAGCAGCTGAATTAGAAAAAAAAGAAAATACTTCTTTTGTTGAGATAGTGCCAAAAGAAATTGCAGGGAGTGCTTCAGAAATTGATATAAAAAGTTTAGATTATAACATAGTAAAAGAAGATCCTGTGATTTCTTTTAGTTCAGATACAAAAAAAATTCTTTATTCCTTTAACAAAAAATTAAGCTTAAGTTCTCTGAAGGAAATTAAAATAAGCTTAGCGTGCATAAACAAACAAGAAGAAAGTTCGAAAATTACTGGATATTTCTTATTAGCGAATAATCTTGGCAAAAGAGAATACATAGGGATTTTGATAGGCATAGTACTTTTTATAGCCCTATTAATTTATTTTTTATATTTAAGAAAAAATAAGCATTCAGAATTATTTTTTGAGCTCTCTAGAAAGATTGAAGAAGCAAAAAAGTTTTTAAAAAAGGGAAACATAGAGCAAGTTAAGGAAATTTACAGTTCTATTAAAAAAGATTATGGCACTTTAAATGAAAAGGAAAAAAGCAAAATTTATAGAAAAATAGGAGTTTTACAAAATAAAATAAAAAAAGAAAATGGAAATTAAAACGCTCTTCATTATAATTTTTGCAATTTCTTTAGTTTTTGCAATTTCTTTAATAATCTCTTCAAAAGAAAATCTTTCAATAGAATTATCTAAAGGAAAAAATTATGTTAGGCTGAATGTAAGCGAGATGTTTTATGTTGAAACTCTTGTAAAACTAAATCCGCTTATTGAAGCAGTTTCTTATAAAGAAGAAAATGAAACAATTGGCTATGTTAATGTTTTTAAGGGGGTAGGAAAAAATTTTGTAATTCAAGACAGAGAATATGAAATAGTTGCAAAAGAAAGCACAAATTTGATATTACCCTAAATAGAAGAGGTGGAATAATGAAAGGAAAAATTTTAATTTTTATTTTGGTGGCATTAATGTTGACTAGAATGGCACTCGCTGCCCATTTTATTGTAGGGATTGTCAATAATGCGAGAGATGGAACTCTTGCAAATGGGCATACTGTTGTTTTATGGAATCCTGCTAATGGGATAGAAGATAATCTAACAGATATCATAGGGCCAAGCGGAAATTCAGGAGCAGATAATATTTATATGCTCGATTGTGAAATGTTGCAAACAGAATGTGGTATAGGAAATGAAATCAGAGTCAGAGTGATAAATAATGGTGATGACTATATAACAAGTTTTGTTAATTCAAGTGTTACTGGGGCGGGTTATGATTTGATGGAGAATCTAATTTTAAATAGCCCTCCTAATATAACTTCAGTTGTAGTTGATGATTCCATAGTTATTCCTGAAAATGAAATAGATTTAATTGCAGCTTCAAATAGAAAAGTTACGTGTGAGGCAATTGTTAGTGATTTAGATACTCAGCTTTTCCAAAATGCTACAGCAGAATTTTTTGATAGTGCTATTTCTTATTATAATGACTTAGACGACAACAATAAACATTATACTAATGATAGCTGTTATATAAATGAAAGTTATGGGGGTGAAAATGAGGCTCGAGTTATTTGTGATTTTCAAATAGGATATTATGCGAATTCAGAAGAATGGAAATGTGTTTTAAGAGTAGAAGATAATTTGTCGATTTCAAATAATAATTCAGATTTAACCTTCATTAACTCTTTGCTCTCTATTGGTGCGGTTTCTATTATAGATTTAGGGGTTGTGAGCGGAGGGGTGGTTTCTGATGAGTTAGAAATAAATATAACCAATTTTGGGAATATCATGATAAATCTGTCTTTAAGCGGATATGCTGTTAGCGAAGGAGATAACCTGTCAATGAATTGCACTCTTGGCAGCTTGAAAAATATCTCAATAAATTATGAAAAATACAATTTAACTGCCTCTAATCCGGGCGCTTTAACACTGTCACAATTTGAAGCTGTTTATATTAACTTAACATCTTCGCCTGTTGTGAAAAGATTTGGCCTTAATTACAGGCAGAATGATGCAGAAAATGAAGCTCTTAATTCAACATACTGGAGGATATATGTTCCGGTTGGTGTAGCTGGAAGTTGTTCAGGAAACATTGTTTTTGGAGCCTCTCAAGCTGCTGGAATTTAAAATGGAAAATAAAATGCAGGAAAAATGAAAATTTTGTTTTTTTTAAATTTTTTAATTTCATTAGCAATAGCAATCTTGCTATTTGTAAATTTTTTTAAAAATAATGAGCATAAAAAAACAAGGAAGATAACAAATTATCTCTCTTTTGTCGGAGTCCTTTATGCAATTATGAGCTTATTTTCTTTTTTATGGTTTTTTGATTTTTTAATTTACAGCGAAAATGATTTTTTATCTATATATGCCCTAATAACCATAATACAGAGCGCATTTTTGTTTGCAATTACTTATTTGCTTTCTGGAAATAAAAAATTATTTTATTTTTTATTTTTTTATTTGATAATCTTTGTTTCTTTTTTTCTTTCTGTCTACAATTTTTTATATTTATGCTTAATAACATCTTTTTTATTAACTCTTTTATTTTTTGTTGCCCTTACTTTTAGAATTGATGTTTACAAGAAAGTAGGCTATTTTGGAATTTTTTATTCTTCTTTGTCTTTAATTTTTCAGATTTTTTCTTTGTTTAGGGCGGGCAGCCTTTATATGTTTAGTTTTTTTTCAATGATTATTTTTTTGATTTTGGTTTTTATTTTTGTAAGAGATTTAAAAAAAAGCCCGCCAGTTTTTAGGACACATATAAAAAAATACGAGAAAAAGCCTTATGCTTTAACTTTTTTGAGGTATTTTGTTTTTATACTTGTTTTGACAAACTTTGTTTTTATAGCCACTATCACTTTGCATGAGCTGGGCCATTTCACACTTTCAAAATTTTATGATTGCCAATACAGAAGAATTGTTTATGAAGAAAACCTTCCGCATACAGAAATTCTATGTAAAGATTTGTTCAATAGCAGCATGATTATTTTAGGGGGGATATTTTTGCCATTTTTATTGGCTATATTTCTATTTATCGTTGGCGGCAAGTTTTTAAAAGAGATCGCTTTTTTAATACTGGGCTTTAATCTAATTGCTTCTAATAAAGACTTTTTAGATTTGGGGATGTCTGATAACTTAGTAGTAGCCACAATAATTTTTGGAGCTTTACTGCTAATTGCAGGGATTATAATGCTGGCAAAGTCTAGAACAGAAGAGCAGGTTTATGAGTAATAATAGGATTCTGTTGGAATTTTAGTATTTTTCTTGACATTTTAAATATCATTAATTTTAAACTATTCCTAACTCATAGATTAAGATATTCAATCAGTAATATCTCAACTTAATGTTTATGATTTGAGGCAGGTTTTTATAATGGTTTCGCCAGAATCCAGAATAGATAACATCATATTTGTTATTCTGTTGTATATAAAACTATTTAAATTAATTTTTCTGTTAAATACTATAAAAAGGTGTTGTTGCGAGAGATTTTTGGACTAAGGAAGTTGATTAAAAATTTTCAAAAAAGAGTAAAAAATGAATAAAACAGCTCTCTTTAAGCTCTTTAAAAAAGACCTTGGAGAAAAGATTGAAAGAGACTTGGGAGAGAAAAAAAGAAAAAATGAATAAGACAGCTCTCTTTAGAAAAGAGACTTGGGAGAGAAAAAGAGAAAAAATGAATAAGAAAAGTCTGGTGAAAATTGGGGCAATAGGCATTGTGGTGATAGCCTTTTTAGTTATTATCTTTCTTGTTATTTTGCCTCTTTTTTCTTCTGCAATTTTGGAGAAAAATGTATATGAGCTGGGAGAGAAAGTTAAAATTAATTTAAATGGAGATTATAAGCTTAAGATAGTAACTCCTTCAACTTCCTACATCACAAAAGCTAAGGGGGAGGTTATTTTTGAGCCAAAAGAAACAGGGAAATATAAAATAATTTTAGAAAAAGAAGGAAAAACAGAAAGTTATGAATTTGAAGTTGTTGATGATACTATAAACTTAATCAATATACTAAATCAGAGTTTTAATATTAATGAGACCATTGAATATAATGTTCCTATTGAGGCAAAAAATGGTGGCGAGCAGCTAATTCAAGAAAAAGCAGAAATAAACAAGCTCGTGAGATGGAGAAAAATAGAAAATGGAAAAGAAACTGCTTACGAAACAGAAGCTCCCAAATTAGAAGAACGGCAAATTTCAAAAACAAGAAAGCAGATAAAAGTTTATTCTCCTGAAAATATTTCTTATGAAGATGTTTTAGCTTATACAAATATCGAGGAAATCTTGACTTTAAGCCAGAAAGACTTAATAAAAGTTTATTGGAAAGAGCAAAATACTTATTTGAATTTTGAAGCAAAAGATGAGAATGGGAATGGGTTTATAGATAGAGTAGAATGGATTGTTCCGCATTTATCTGAGCAGAATTTTGAAATTTCAATAGAAATTTTAAATGTTCAAAGTTATCCTATGCTCGGCGGAAATTGGGAAGTTAGATTCGAGACAATAGGAAAAGCAAATTTAACAATTAAAGCTGTAAACGGAACAACTTGGAGTAACGAGAATGAGGATAAAGATTTAAGATTTCTTGAAATTAAATGCGGAAATAAAAATATAGATTATGAATGGCAAAATACTGCTGTGTTTGTTAAAGATTTTGAGTGTAATGAAACAGCCAAAGAAACAAGCAAAGTTTTAACAGAAGGCAAGCATACACTTGAGTTTAGTTTTGGCGAAGAGAAAGAATATGCTTATAATTTAGTTAGAAATTTTACAGGAGTAGAAGCTGTTGACGTTTCTGTTGCTCCTATAAATGAGAGTGCTTTTATTGTTGCTTGGGTTGATAGGGCAAGAGCAGCTGTTTCATTTAGAATTTATGACACACAGGGAAATGTTATTGTTAATACTGTTGACGTTGATACAAATGACCTTTTAAATGACTCAAGAGTTGATGTTGAAATGATAAATTCTACTAATTTTGTTGTTGGATGGATTGATGGAGGAGAAGATGACATAACTTATTCTATTTATAATTTAGCTGGAACTCTAATAATCGGCCCAACTGATTTAGACACAGCTGTTTCGACAACAGGAAATGCAACAGATGTTTCTGTTTCTGCTTTAGGAAATCATTTTGTTGTTTGTTATGTTGATTTTGATGAAGGGCCTGATGCAGATGCTTATACAAGACTGAATAATGGCACAGCAGCTGCTGGGGAGTACAATGTAGACGGAAGCATGGGCGCTGACTTAACTTTACAAAATATTCATGATTGTGTTGGTGTGAATAGCACAAGATGGGTTAGTTTTTATTATGATGATGGAATACCGACTCCTGATACAACATTTGCAATTTATTCCCCAACCTCTACAACTGAAATAACCGCGGCAACTGATATAGATGGGAATGTTGGAACAAATGCGCAAGTAGCTGTAACTAGCCTTGACAAAAACAAATTTGTAATGATATGGTATAATTCAACTGCTGGAAGTGCAATAAGAATGGCAATAAGAACAATAGATAATGCAGTTATTTTAGCTCCAACTGTTCTGGATAGTAATGTAGGAACTGATACAAGAGTTGCTGTTGCAGCTATAAACAATAATTCTGCAACAGATAGTTTTGTTGTTGTTTGGTGGGACCATGCAGCAGGAAATATACAAGGAAAGGTTTATAATGGCTCTGGCACTCTAATAACTCCTGCTTTTGTAATAGACTCTGCTCCAGATGATGCTTACCATATACTTGATGTAGCTTCAAAAAATCCTGCAATAGGAAGCTCTTTATGCAACGGAACATTTGTTGTTACCTATACAAATTCTTCAAATATAGCTGTTTTTAAAACATTTAAAATAGATGGAACAGAATGGAATGGAATTTGTGATTTTACTCCTCCACAAGTAAATATAACAAGACCAGAAAATAAAACTTACAACATACAAATAATTCCATTTAACTTCAGCTTAAATGAATCTGGCTATTGTGAATACAGCTTAAATAATGGCTTAACAAATTATACAATGACTGCTAATTCTTCTTTAACAGGATTTAATGCAACAAATACAAGTATAGCGGATGGAAGTTATACAGTAAGAGTTTATTGCAACGACACAGCTGGAAATAAAAATTATACTTCCTCTGTTACATTTAGCAAAGATACAGCTATTCCAACAATAGCAATAAATTCTCCTGCAAATCAAACCTATACCACAACAATAATAAACTTTAATGTTTCACTTAATGAAGCTGGCTCGTGGTGTGGCTTCTCTTTAGACGGGGCTGCAAATGTATCAATGACTGCTAATTCTTCTTTAACAGGATTTAATGCAACAAACTCTACAATGGCTCAAGGAAGCCATAATGTAGTATTTGCATGCAACGATACAGCAGGAAACATAAATTCCTCAAGTGGAACAAGAACCTTTAGCATAGATTCAATTGTTCCAGCAGCCACAATTAATTTGCCAGCAAATATTACATATAACATACAAACAATTCCATTTAATTTCAGCTTAAATGAAGCGGGCTATTGTGAATACAGCTTAAATAATGGCTTAACAAATTATACAATGACTTCTAATTCTTCTTTGACAGGATTTAATGCTACAAATACAAGTATAGCAGATGGAAGTTACACTGCAACAGCTTATTGTAATGACAGTGCTGGAAATAGAAATTATACTTCCTCTGTTACATTTAGCAAAGATACAAGTGCTCCACAAGTTACAATAGTAAGGCCTGAAAATATAACTTATAATACACAAACAATTCCATTTAATTTCACTTTAAATGAAGCGGGCTATTGTGAATACAGCTTAAATAATGGCTTAACAAACTACACAATGACTGCTAATTCTTCTTTTACAGGATTTAATGCAACTAATTCTTCAATAGCAGAGGGCTCTTACACAGTCATAGCATATTGCAACGACACAACCGGAAACAAAAATTACACAACAACAGTAACTTTTTCTAAAGATACAACTTTTCCCTTAATCTCGATAACTTATCCTCAAAATATCAGTTATAATCTTAATGTTTCTAATTTAAATTATACTTTAATTGAAAACAACCCTTCTAAATGCTGGTATTCTAATTCAAGCGGAGGTTGGAATTCAAGTGCTTTTGCAGCTGGAGAAAATTTTACAAATGTTACTTCAATTGAAGGAAGCAATATTTGGAGAGTTTATTGCAACGACACAGCTGGAAATGTAAACAGCTCAAGTGTAACCTTTTTTAAAGATACTCTCGTGCCACAAATAAGCATAGTTGCTCCTGAAAACAACAGCAATTTTTCAACTAAAAATATTGATGTGAATTATACTGTCTCTGATGCAAATTTACAAGCATGTTGGTGGACTAATAATTCTGGCTTATCCAACAATTCAATAACTTGCGGGCAGAATATAACAGGGCAAAGTTGGAATGAGGGTTTAAACACAATAAAAATTTATGTTAATGATACAACGGGAAATATAAATTCATCATCCTCAGTCACATTTTTTAAAGATAGTATTTTTCCAATTGTGAATTTTACAGCACCTACTGCAGATAATGGTACAACTGCAATAGGCATAAACTGGATTTTTGTGAATGTTTCTGTTGTTGAGGAAAATGAAGCAAATATAACATTCAGCTTGTTTAATTCAACTCAAGGAGCTGTAAATATTATGACTCTAGGGGCGGGAAATAGAACAATAAACTGGACAAATCTTGACCCTGGCTTGTATTATTATAATGTAACTGTGACTGATATTTTGAATAACCAAAATTCCACTGAGACTAGAACAAGAACCTTGCCAGATTTAATTGCGCCAGACATAACATTCAACAGCCCTTCAAGTGAGGGTTATTTCTTTAACACTTCCTCTGTTTATTTGGAAGTTACCTTATCTGAACAAGGAAGCTTGGTTTGGTATCAGATTAATAGTAGCCTGACTAATTACACTATGCAGACTTCTGATAATATAATTTGGAATGCTACAAATAATAGTATTGCAGATGGGCATTATCAGATTACTGTTTTTGCTAATGATTCTTTCAATAATTTAGCAAGCAATAGCAGAAATTTTTCAGTTGATGCAACCTCTCCTTTAATCTCCTTTGGAGAAAGAACTGAAAATTCAGGAATAAATGTAAGCAGAAATTGGATTTATGTTAATGTTAGCGCTGTTGAAGAAAACGAAGCTAACATTACATTCTCTTTATATAATACAACAAGTTTAGTAAATGAAACAACTTTTACAGATAAAACAAGAACAATTAACTGGACAAATCTTCTTGATGGAATTTATTATTATAATGTAAGTGTTATTGATTATGCTAACAATAAAAATTCAACAGAAACAAGAGTGATTAATTTAGATACTTCAATCCCTCAAGTTATAATCGTGCGGCCTGAAAATATAACATATTCAACTTCAAGCATGCCATTTAATTTCAGTTTAAATGAATCAGGCTATTGTGAATACAGCTTAAATAATGGCTTGACTAATTACACAATGACTGCTAATTCTTCTTTTACAGGATTTAATGCAACTAATTCGTCAATAGCAGATGGAAGTTACACTGTTAGGGCTTATTGTAGTGACACAGCTGGAAATAAAAATTATACAACAACAGTAACTTTTAATAAAGATGCAACTTCTCCTTTAGTTAATATTACTTATCCTCAAAATAGAAGCTATAATATTAATGTTTCTAATTTAAATTATACTTTAATTGAAAACAATCCCAATAAATGTTGGTATTCAAATAGCTCTGGAGCCTGGAATTCAACTATTGCAACAGCAGGAGAGAATTTTACAAATGTTATTTCTGTTGAAGGAAGCAATATATGGAGAGTTTATTGCAACGACACAGCTGGAAATGAAAACAGCTCAAGTATAACTTTTTTTAAAGATACTCTCGTGCCGCAAATAAATATAGTTGCTCCTGAAAACAACAGCAATTTTTCAACTAAAAATGTCAATGTAAATTATACTGTTTTTGATGCAAATTTAAGAGCGTGCTGGTGGACAAATAACTCTGGTTTATCAAATCACTCAATAACTTGCGGGGAGAATATAACTGGGCAAAGTTGGAATGAGGGTTTAAACGCAATAAAAATTTATGTTAATGATACAACAGGAAATGTAAATAGCAGTTCTGTAAGTTTTTTTGTAGACTCTATTTTTCCTTTAATCTCTTTTGGCTCTGGAACAGAAAATAATGGAGCTGAATTTGAAAGAGATTGGATTTATGTAAATGTAAGTGTAAATGAAACAAATTTTGCAAATATAACTTATGAATTATATAATGAAACCGGTGGAAGAACTTTAGTTAATAGAACTGTTTATACAGAACTTGTTTTAACAATAAACTGGACAAATCTAAACAGCACAAATATAACTTATTATTATAATGCAAGTGTTGCCGATTTAGTAAATCATATAAATTCAACAGAAACAAGAAGCATTAAGTTAATTGATATAACTCCACCTAATCTAACTTTAACTTCGCCCGAAACTACCATTTATGATACTAATGAAAGCTTGAGTTTAAGCTATACTGCAGAAGATTTACATCTACAAGCATGTTGGTATAATTTAAACAACGGAACTAATCAAAGCTTAGAAAATTGTCAAGGAACAACTTTTAGTTGTCCTGAAGGAAGCAACACTCTTTATTTATTTGCGAATGATAGTCTTGGTTTAGTTAGTATGCAGAACGTGACTTTTGTTGCTAATTCAAGTTTAATTTTTACAAATGAATATAGAGTCGAGAGAGGAAGTGTTAGTGTTAATGGACAAGCAAATGTCGTTATAAATAGAACTGATAAAAACAAAGCTTTTGTAAATTATAAATTAAGAGGAGCTAGTGCTCCAAATGCAGTTTTTGTCAGCGCTAAATTTTTAAATTCCACAATGCTGCAGTTTCAAAATTATATTGGGGCAGTTAGTGTTGATTGGGAAGTTATAACCGGGCCAGATATAGTTGTTCAAAGAGGAGAATTGCCTTATAGTACAAGCGATTCTAGCTTTATCCTAGGTATAAATAATATTGACATTTCAAATTCTTTTTTAATTGTAAATGCGAGAGTAAACTCAAGCGCTACTACAGATTATACTGATGGTTTGTGGAGAGGGAGATTTGTTGGAAATAATGTAATTAATTTTACTAGGCTGACAAATGGGGCTGGAGGAAATCTTTCTTGGCAGGTTGTTTCTTGGGCAGAAACAATTGTTCAAAATGGGAGTTCTTCTTTTACAACTGCATCTATGACTCCTTCGTTCTCTACTAGTGTTAATACAAACAATTCTTTTATGTTTTTTTCATACGCGTGTTCTGGCGCCCAATTAAGGCATTATTTTGTACAGGGCAGACTAATAAATAATAGCAATTTATTCTTTAAAAGAGAAACTGCTTCTGGCACTGTAGATGCTGATTGGTTTGTTGTAGAATGGAATAGGGCAAGAGTAGACAGAGGCACATATGGTTTTGGGGCAGTTACTTCTGCTAATGTGTCTTTAACCAAAGTTTTATATAATCTATCAAGAAGTTTTAGTACTAGTTCTGCAACCGATATAGGGGGAACTGGTTCAACTAATAATAATGCATTAGTCACAAATACTCTAACAAATAATACAAATCTTCTTTTGCAAAAAGGGGGGACAGGACAGACAAATAATGTTTCTTGGCAAGTTATAGAACTTATAGAGCTAGACGCTCCGATTGTTAATCTAATTTATCCATCAAACAATCAAAATTTTTCTTCATTTGCAATTCCTCAGTTTAATTATAGTGTTTTTGATGATAGCAGTTTGGTAAATTGCTCTTTGTATGGGAATTGGAGCACAGGATGGCATGTAAATCAAACTATTCAAAACCCAGATAATGATGTTTCTATTGAGCAGAATTTTTCATCTGTTAATGTTGGAAATGATGGCTATTATAAATGGAATGTTGAATGTACTGATGTTTATGAAAATATTGGTAGAAATTCAACAAATTTTACTTTCGCAGCATTTTTATTTCCAGATGCTTTAAATGTCAGTTATTTCAATATCTCGCAAACAATAAATGATGGAAAAGGAAATATAACTTTATATTGGAACTTAAGTACTCACTCTGCAAAATATAAAATTTATTATTCTAATAACTTAACAAGTTTTGTTTATTTAAATGAAACTTCTGCTTTAAATTATACAGATACAAGTTTTTCTGGACAGAGAAGGAGATTTTATAGAGTTGATTCATGGAATCCAACTGGGCAGAATTCTTCAGCAAGTTATTTTGGCGTGCACGTTTATACTTTACAACATAATGGGAACACGAGAAACTGGCTTGGATTTCCAACAAATTTTTTATATTTAACAAATGCTAACAAGAGTCTATATGAAATAAGAAATTTAACTGCTTTTACAATGTGGAATGAAACAACACAAAAGAGAATTACCTGTAATTTATTTAATTGTCCTGATACATTTGAATGCACAGATACTAACTGCAATTTTAATTTGCAACAGGGAAGAGGATATGAGGTTAATATAAATAGCTCTGCTCCTTCTTCTGTTAATTGGAGTGGAGTGGGAGTTGTTTATAATAAAACAACACTAACTTTATTTAAAAATGATACAAGTTTTCATAAAAATTGGATTGCTATGCATTCTAATACAACCCTCAACAATGCTCAAAATTTAATAGGAAATATAAGCAATGCAGATGCTGTAACAAAGTGGAATTCACAAAGCCAGAGATCAGAAGGTTTAATATACTCGCCTTTTCCAGGAGTTCTTTATTTAGGAACAAATTTTAATATAACTATGGAGGTGGCATATGAAGTTTCTGTTAATGAAACAATGTCGTGGGAGCAAAAATGAAGCTTAAAAATTTAATAAAATATAATAGAAATGAAGGCAGAGCAGAAATTAATAATAAGAGGTTAAATAAGAGGGTTGGGGGTAACTTAAGTTATAACAGGAATTTTCCAAGAGCTTTTAAGCTGATATTTATAATTGGTTTAATATTAATAATTTTACAAACAAAATTAGTTTTAGGAAATTTTGTTTGTGGGCAAGTAGAAGATTCTGATGATAATGTATCTGCATCTTGGTATTCTATAAGGATATTTTATCCTTCTGCTCAGGGCATGTTCACAAGTTGCCAGGTAAGTCCTGCAGGAAACAAGTATTGTTGTGATACAGAAGCGATTCCTGGAAAAAGCTGGAAGATTGGAGATGTTGCAGCGGCAGAAATTTTTGATAATGAAACAGGGTACGTTGCTGGGCAAGTTTCTGTTGTAACAACTGGGGAAGGCTATAGCATTTTTCCTATAATGAAATTAGAAAAAGTTATAAAAATTTATAATTTTAAAAAAATTATATTTTCTAATACAAGTGAGTTTTTATTGAATGCGAGTTTTAGAGAGCCTTATAATCTTGTTGAAATAGAGAATCTTGAAACAAACAATAAAAGTATTTTGTGTTTAAATTGCTCTCGGGTAGAACAGAATATTACTGCAGAATTTGGAATGAATTATTTAAAACTTATAGCGAGTTATGGGGGCCGGGTTTTTTCTGAAGATATTATCTTAGCAATCTTGAGGAGTTTTGGGTTTAATAGAAAAATTGAGTGTGAGAAATGCAGAGAGAACATTATAAAAAGCAGACAAATTGTTAATATGACCCTTATCTTAAACTTAAGTGATGGGGTTAATGGACTTGAATTGAAAGAATATGTTCCGGTAGATTTTGAAATTTTAGATACAGATGGCAGAATTGAAGAGTATAGCGAAACACATAATTTAATTATTTGGAATGTTTCTGGTAAAGATATAGAGAAAAAATATGTTGCTAAAGCGCCCAAAATTAGTCTCTTTCCAAGAAAGTATATTTTTAGAACAGAATTAGAAAATGAGCTGATTAATGAGAGTGAGATTATTGTCAGTAGATTTTTCAAGATTTTTTCTTCAAGCGAGAAAATGGAAATTAAGTATATTAAGCAAATAATATATTCAAGAATTTATCCTGGCAAGCCTCTTGTAATCCGGCCAAGGAATAGTGAAATTTTAAGAGTAGCGGTTTTTCCTAAAAAAATTATAAAAAATGCTGAGTTCGGTTTTAAAGAGCATAATAAAGAAGATATAGATGATGCTATTGTTTCTTACTTATTTAAGAGCAATTTTTTGAAAGATATTGAAAAAATATTTTTAGAGTTTAAAATAGAAAAAGAAGTTTTGGAGAATTATGAGAACATAAGCCTGTTTGTTTTTAATAATGGCGAATGGCAAGAAACTGAAACAGAAATAGAAGTTTACGAAGAAGATGAAAACTATTTTTATTACAGAACTTTTTTGAAGCCTTGCAGGGGAGTGGCGATAGCTGGGAAAAATAAAAAGACTTTCTTTGGCAGTTTTGTTGAAGCTTTATCCTGAAACATTTATAAACTTTAATAACTCTTTATTTATATGAAAAACAAACTAAACAGAGAAGAAATAGAAAAAAAAGATAAAATAAGAGAAATTTTTATAATGGGCTTGGGCATTATATCTGTGATTGGGGCGTTTGTTTCTTTATTTTTCTTAACAGGAATGACTGCTGCGGCCATCGGCCCAGCAAGGAGCAATGTTTATGGGTTGGTCATTATTCTTGCGTCTTTACTTGTGTGGTCTTTAGTGGTGGTTTTATATTCAAGAAAAAACATGAGAAAAAAAGGGTTAGATATTAAAAAACTCGTTAGAGAAGCGAGAGAATAAAAATAATTTTGCCAAAAATTTAAAGAAGCTCCTTTGTTTATAACATAAATATAGAAAATTTTAGAATGTTTTTTTGGTTTTTTTGAATCTGAATAAAAATGGAATTTGTTCTTTTTTAGAAAAGTTTATAAACTATTATTTTATAATATAAACTATTATAAACTAATATTTTTTGAACGAGAAAAAAAAGAGGAATAGATGAAAAAAATAGTGAGTTTTACTTTAGATAAAGAAACTTTGAGAATTCTGGAGCTGCTTATAGAGAAAGAGAAATTCAGGAATAAATCACATATTGTAGAATTGGCTATAAAGCTCCTTAAAGAAAAAGAAGATAAAAATGAAGAAGAAAAAGGAGAGAAAAAATGAATAAAAAAAGCATGGTGAAAATTGGGGCAATAGGCATTATCGTAATAGCTTTTTTAGTTGTTATCTTCCTTGTTGTTTTGCCTTTATTTTCTTCTGCTGCTTTGCAGAAAAACGCGTATGAGTTAGGAGAGAAAGTTAAAATTAATTTAAATGGAGAGCATAAAATAAAAATAATAACTCCTTCAACCTCTTACCTAACAAAAGCTGCGGGAAGTTTTATTTTTGAGCCAGAAGAAATTGGCAGATATAAGATAATTTTAAATGTTGATGGAAAAGAAGAAACTTATGAGTTTGAAGTTGTTGGGAAAACTGCAGAACTTGAGAATAATACAGAAAATAATAGTGAAAATATTTTAGATGATTTACGAGTTCCTGAAAGAAATTTTAAAAAAGCAGAGATAGTCTCTGAGCAAAAAATTTCTAAACTAAAGAAACAGATTAAAGTTAGAGCTTTAAAAAACATTAGTAGTATTAATGAAGAAATTCTTGCTTCTGCTTCTGTAGATGAAATTGTAAGAGATAAAAGAAATATCAGAGTTTACTGGAAAGAGCAAAATAAAGAGGTGGAATTTAGTACTAAAGATGAAGATGCTGATGGATTGATAGACAAAGTTGAATGGGTGGTTGAAAATTCAGTTGAGGGAGAACAAACTTACGAGATAATTATTATAACAAGAGCAGAGCATTTAGATGAAAATAGGGAGTCTATAGGAGATGTTTATGAATTTGTTAAAGAACAAGATGATGTTTGGCAATTAATTCCAGACAAACATTATATAAGAGTAATTTTCGAGAGAAATTTAACTTCTGAAAATGATATCACAATCTATGCAAGAGGAAATTCAAAAATAGAAGTTTATGAACAAAACAGCAATATAAAAATTGCTGATTTTGGAATTATTGATAAAGAAGGATGGTATAAAATTTTCTTGACAAATTTACAAGGAAGCCAGGATAGTTTTGATTTAAAAATTTTAGGAGATGTAGAATTTGACTATATTGTTGATCCTCCAACTAGTTTTCTTTATTATCTGCAAAAAGCAGACACAACAAAATATTTTAATTCTCAAAGTGTTGACGGAGGAACCCAGCAAACAGAAAGCTTTACAGGAGCGAGTGGTTCTGGTGGGAGTACTAGTTCTTGGACTTGG
>Ga0315286_10001579_pt1 | contig 20645 bp, 19 predicted proteins | sample YL17G10_0_MG_FD_205038 | JGI IMG/M metagenome (GOLD analysis project Ga0315286, IMG submission 205038) | Sediment microbial communities from Yellowstone Lake, YNP, Wyoming, USA - YL17G10_0 | ecosystem: Environmental > Aquatic > Freshwater > Lake > Sediment | place: USA: Wyoming | collected... | reverse complement strand
GGCTGCAGCGAGGTGTTCGGCGGCAATCCGGCTCTGTTAGGAGCAATTGAAAAGTGAACTCTATTTGCTTCAAAAGTGAACTCTAAACCCGTCTAGCGGAAGGTCAACGGAGTGGGCCGGAGCGCCTTGCCACCAGACTCGGACCTGCATGGTGTTCTTCTCCATATCGGGCACCAGATGCACATCGACCTCCTGCCTCAAGGGGACATTGGCGACGCGGATCTCATGATTGAACACGGAAATGCGGCCATAGGGATTTGTCGTTCGCTTCTCGCGCAAGCAGAAGATGTCCTTGGGAGAGGTGTAGGGTTCGGGGAAAGAGAAGACACGAAATAGGCTGTTGCCTGATGCCACAGCCTTGGCGAAACGCAAGCCGGGGATCTCCTTGGTGGTAGAGTGGACCTGGTGATGGTTGTAGCGGTCGAGTTCTTCGCGCAGGACGGTGCGGGCCTCTTCGAGCTCGGCAATATGCTCGAGGGCGCAGGTGCGGATGATGCGATCCTGAAGCCAGCGGTAGGGTCTTTCGATCTTACCCTTGGCCTGGGGTGATAGGGCGTAGACGACGTCCACTCCCAGCGCCTTCATCATCTTGCCCCACTGGGTATCGACGTCATCGGTCTGGAGCACGTGTTTGCGCCAGAAACTGTCCCGACCCTGAACGAAGCGGAAGACGCGCAGGGAGTCGACGTAGTAGCGCAGTGGCAGGCCGAAGGTTTCAATCACTGCCTGCGTGGCCTGGATGTGTGCCCAGGTGGTCTCGCCGGGGAAGAAATCGGCAAAGAGCAGCATGCGGCTGTAGTCGTCGATAGAGGTAATCAAGGTCCACTTCTCTTCACTGAAGGGAGACCAACGGTGGGTTGAGCCGTCATGCTGGATTAGGGCGCCGATGGAGCTGGTTAGGACCTCCCGGTCGTGAGTTTTCTTCTTCTTGCGAGGCTCATGGCAGCCCAGCTTCCCGGCTCGATCGATGATGGTGTTGACCGAGATGGTGATCCCCTGCTTTCGCAGACGGTCACGCAGGGCTGAGTAGTTGTATCCGGAAATGGGTATGTCGGGGTCCTCGATCAGGCCTTTCTCCCGCAGCAACTCTGTCTCGATGGCAGCCTCTACCTCGGGGGAGATCCGCTTCGGGGCAGGCCGATCGTAGGTGATAGAAAAAGACTCAGGGGCGGCCTGGTACCGCTTCCACAACCTGAAGAAGCGGGTCTTGCCGATGTGGAGGGATTCTTCCACCTCTTCTCTCTTCATCAGGCCGTATGAGTAAGCATGGAAAAGAAAGGCAACCTGCTGATCAGAAAACCGCTTGTGAAGCTGTGTCATGGCTACCTCCTGGAAGTGATCGAGGCAGCCAGTATGGGTGTTCACTTTTCAACTGAAAACAGTTCACTTTTGAGCTGAAAAGTGTTCACATTTGAATTTCAAATGACAGCCCGGCAGGTCGGGGTTGACAAGACGAGGCGCCCATGCCAAAATGGAGTTATGAGAGTCATGCGAAGAATCGGTCCCTGGATCGGCGTTCTCGTCCTCATACTGGTGGTCGCGTTCGCGGCCTACCTCGTCACCACCACCGTCCGTCAGGCAACCCAGCCGGTGGCTGCTCTCTCGGCGGGGCTGGGAACGCAGATCGCCGAGATCCTCCACCCGACGCCAACCATCCTTCCCGACCCAGTGACAATCGTCCGCGAGGTCCGCTCGCTGGCCAGGCTGGAGACGATCCAGTACACGGTCGAGAAGGTGATCACAGCCGAGACCGGGCAGGGACCGTTTGGCTTCCTGTTCGGGGACCGGCTGTTGCTGGTGGCGCATGGCGTGGTGATCGCCGGCGTCGATCTGGGGAGGGTCGAGCCCACGGACGTGTGGTTCGACGAGGCGGGCCGGGTCTATCTGCGTTTGCCCGCGCCCGAGATCTTCGTCGCCACATTGGACAACAACCAATCCTACGTCTACGACCGGGACACCGGGCTGCTGACCTCGGGGGACGTCAACCTCGAGGCTGCGGCGCGGCGGGTCGCCGAGGAGGAGATCAGGCAAGCCGCTCTTCGGGATGGCATCCTCGATCAGGCTCGCCTTAATGCCGAGAGCGTCCTCTACCGGCTGCTTCGTTCGCTGGGCTTCGGCGACGTGATCTTCGCCCCTGCGGGAGCAGGACCGGCGCTCCCGCCTACCTCGACGCCGACCGCTCTTCCCACGCCCGCGCCTGCCGGCTGAACTCGTAGCTCGCGCCTCAGGTCCTTTCAGTCCACGCGGGGCTTTCGTACCGCTCTTCTGCAATCTGCGCCGCTCGCCTCCGCTCCTCCTCCTCGGGCTCGCCTGGCTCTAAGATCAAGCCGAGCGCTTGGCCGAAGCCTCGCGCCATCGCCTCCGCGGCCTGTTTCCAGGAGACCGGCTGCCCGAGGCAAGCCTCGGCCGTTGTCGCCCGCTCCTGCAGCCGAGCAGCCGCCAGGCTGCGCGCGGCTTCGCTCTCGAACCTTAGACCCTGGCACAGCCGCCCGATGTCGCCTCGCAGAGGCACGGACCCATGCTGGAGCACGCCTCCCCGCCGCCGGACCTGGGCGCTGCCCACCAGCTTCCGCCCCTCGACCGTGATCTCATAGGCACTCGGCACCTCGAAGCAGACCGGGTTGGCCTTGGCCTCGGTGGAGAGGGCAGCCTCCGGCTGGACCTCCGCCCGGAGGCCGAGCAACCCCAGCCCGGCCAACAGCCCCTCGCTCAGCCGGCGGTAGGAGGGAAGGACTCCGCCGCGGACGAGCGGGTGATCGGCCGGCGCAGCGACCGAGTAGGTGAGCTCGTCGATATGGAGCAGAGCGCGGCCGCCGGTGGGCCGGCGGACGAGGTCCCAGCCGAGCGCGGCCAGCCGGTCTTGATCGACCTCGCGGGCGTTCTGCGCATGGCCAATCGAGAGGCAGGGAGGCCTCCAATCGTACAGACGGAGGGTCGGTAGGACGGCTCCGCTGGCGGTTGTCTCCAGGATCGCCTCGTCGAGCGCCATGTTCCGGGCGCCGCTCAGGGGCGGGGAAAGGATCAGTCGCCAGGGCATTGGAGGCTTCTCGCGCATGGCGTCATTGTACCTCCCAAGAGCTGGAGGCCTCCCCGTGAAGTGAAGGAACTTAACGGCCCTTCGCTCAGGTGTTTGCCCTCTTGACATCCTCGCGATCCGTGCTGCCATGTTCCTGGTGATCCCTCCCAATGACCGGTTCTAGTCGGCGAGTCTCCACTTTCTGGAATCGGCTGGGCTCACGCGAGGCCGCTCCGGAGCAGATCCGTCTGACCCCGGAGGGCCTCTCCCGCGCGCAGATCGCCAGCCGACTGGGCATCAGTCGGGCTGCGGTGACCTCGATCGCCGGTGATTTGATTCAGCGCGGCTTGGTACGCCAGGCCAGTGGTCGTCCGTCGGGCGGGGGCAGGCGAGGTGTGCTTCTGGAGTTGAAGCCGGGCGCCGGCGGGCTGCTGGGTATCGACATCGGGGCCAGTCACGTCACGATGTTGTTGACCGACATGGCAGCCCACGTCCTGGCCGAGGCCGAGCATTCCTGGCCGGTGGCAAGGGGACCTGAAGCCTGTCTGGAGAACCTGAGGGCGATGTTCGACCAGCTCATGGATCAGCCCGCTGCGGCGGGCGTGCAGCCAGTGGCGATTGGCGTCGGCGTCCCGGGTCCCGTGGTGACCAGCCAAGGCCTGGTGAGTGCTCCGCCCATCATGCCGGGGTGGGACGGATTCCCGATCCGGCAGCGGCTGGAAGATCTGTTGGGCAAGCCCGTAGCCCTACACAACGACGCCGATCCTGGGGCGCTGGGCGAGTGGTCGTTTGGGGCGGGCCGGGAAGAGCGGGACATGGTGTAAGTCAAGGTCAGTACCGGCATCGGCGCCGGCCTGCTGCTCGGGGGCAGGATCTACCGTGGCGTCAGCGGCACGGCGGGCGAGATCGGCCATATCACCATCGACCAGAACGGCCCCCGCTGCACGTGCGGCAACCGCGGCTGCTTGGAGGCCATGGCCGGGGGCGCGGCCATCGCCGAACAGGCCAAGCTGGCCGTGCGACGAGGCGAGCCGACTGTGCTCAGCTCTCGTCGTCCGGTCGACGATCTGACTGCGCGCGATGTTGCCGAGGCTGCCAAGCAGGGGGATCACCTCTCGCAACAGCTGCTGCGGCAATCCGGTCTTCTAATCGGAACGGCCGTGGCGCCGCTGATCAATCTCTTCAATCCCAGCTTGGTCGTCATCGGGGGCGGGGTGGCGGAACTGGGCGATTCCCTGCTGGACCCGATCCGCCAGGCCGTCCGTGGGCGGAGCTTGAATGCATCAGCCAAGGCGGTCCGCATCCAGGCCGCCATGCTTGGTCGTCGTTCATCTGGAATGGGAGCCGTGGCGCTGGCTCAGGCAGGTGCGCTGCACCGGCTGGCGAGCCCCGCCCACTCCCTCTCGCGTTCCCAAGGAGGTGTCGAGGAGCCGATGACTCTGCTGGAGACCCAGTCCGTGTGATCCGTATACCTGGCTCTTCGCCGCTCGATTTCCGTTGGATCACCTACGACATGTCTAGCCTCCTCCCAGAGTAGTCGCTGAAGGGTAGTCTTGGGCTCAGCTGTGGCAAGAAAACGCTGTATACGCTTGCAGTTGGCATCGGGATTGCCAGGCATCCTGTGTGAAAGGCCGGATATGCGAGGTGAGCGCGCCCCCAAAGTAGCTTGAAGGATCAGAGATGCTGTCTCCGCTTGTTCTTCGTCATCGGACAGGTATTGGCAGAAAGCTTGCATCGGTATGTATCCAGACATGGGCCTCCTCCTGGAAGTTCCTGCCTTGCGGATCAAGGTCTCCAGGAAGGAGGCCAATACTGTGCCGAGGTGGACTCTCGTTTTCCGATTGTGAATCCAAGATGTCCGAACTTGCGTCCTAAGTTGAGCGAATCTCTTGACAGCCGATACCATTCAATATAGTGTTGGGATGTCAACTGTTGGTGTATCAACTATTTCGCGTTTGATCCCGAGAATCCTTCCAGCATGTGGCGTGAGATTGTGTATTGCGAGACCTTGAAGAAGACCATTTCCTGCATGACAACGGTAACTGACAACCTTTGAATCAATTCAGCTTGACCGTTCCTCGCTATTACACCTTGAAGCACATCCACGAAAACCCCGGGGGGTTCTCCAACGACCCTGAGCGCGTTGATGCTCAACGACAAGCGCAACATCAATCGCCTGCTCGAAATCTTGGAAGGTAAGGGGCGATCTTGCTGCAGCGGCTCGGGTTTGGAGGCCGCACTTTGGCCTCCTCTAGTGTGAGGCAGGCAAACGGATTCTTCAGCGCGCCTCGGCAGCGGACGATACATATATCCAGGATTGCTTTCTGATCCAAATGCTGGGGTCGAAGCAGGGCGAACGGCTTCATGGACGTAATGCGCACCATGAGACTCTACCCTACAATCAGAGGGGACAATAGACAATGTATCCGAAAAGACCGCGGTTGTGGATCACGCTTGTCGTTGTTTTGGAGATCATGAGCATTGTTGTTGGGTGTACCCCTACGAATCTCCCGGCAACAACATCTGAAACTGAGCCCCAAGACACTGGAACTCTTCCTGGCCAAGATCTATCCAATCTGACTTTGGAGCCAAGTCCTATGGTGACTACCCCAGAAATTGAGCCCTCGGCCTCAGAAATCCCCCCCAGTGACGTTTCCAGCCCCGCTGCCGAGCCCGTCATCCTGCTTGACCCCGGATTTGAGAATCTAGAAACAAGTGGAATTCCAACCGGCTGGAGCCACACAGGCGCAGCGGAAGCTGGTTACATCGAAGATAGAGGTCATTCGGGCGATTTTCGCCTCACCCACCAGAGCTCGGAAGCTTACCAGGTGGAAACATGGCAAACCGTATCCGGACTGGAAAACGACTGGTACACCCTGCGCGCCTGGGCTCGGTCAAGCGGCGGGCAGAGAGCAGTCTATATTGCCCTCAGGTGCGGGACCGACGAAAGACGCGTGAATGTACCTTCCACTACGCCGGGGTATCGTTGGATTCAACTCGTGGTGTCAAACCAGGTCATGGATGGCCAGTGCACGATCAGCCTGTACTCTGATGGCAACCCAGATACCTGGGCCAGCTTCGATGACATTGAACTGGTTCCCGGCCGAGTCGCACTCTCCATACTTGGGGCAGACATATCGAGTTTGAACAAGTCCGAAGACATGGGAGGGGTTTACAGAGACACGGATGGAACGGAGGGGGACGCCCTAGAGATCCTCAGGCTTCACGGGCTGAACTACGCTCGCCTGCGGGTTTGGGTGGATCCGGCCGATGGCTACCACGGTAGAGAAGAGATTCTAGAGATGGCCTTAAGGCTGAGGAGCCTGGGCATTCAGTTGTTGGTGGACTTTCACTACTCGGACAATTGGGCCGATCCTGGCAAGCAATTCAAACCAGCAGCTTGGAACGACTACGGCTTCGAGCAACTCAGACAGGCCTTGTATGACCATACTTTCGCTGTCTGTAGTAGTTTGGTGGTCCAGGGTACGCCCCCGGACATGGTTCAGCTGGGGAACGAGATCAACGCCGGGATGCTGTGGCCGGATGGAGATTATAACCATATGGACAACCTGGCCGCCCTGCTCACAGCGGGCTACCAGGCAGTGAGAGACTGCTCCCCTTCCACGCTCGTAATGCTGCACATCGCCGAGGGAGGCGATAATGATCTCGCGCGCTGGTGGTTCGACAATATGACGCGAAGAGAGGTCCCCTTCGACGTGATTGGCATCTCGTACTACCCCTTCTGGCACGGAAGTCTGGTGCAATTGCAGTACAACCTGAACGATATTTCCGCTCGTTATGAAAGAGATGTAATCGTGGTCGAAACCGCGTATCCGTTTACCGACCAGGAAGACGACTCCCACCCGAATATTGTCAATAGCAGTATGGTGATTCCAGGCTACCCGTTTACACCCGAAGGCCAGCGCGCCATGTTGAGGGAGATAATGGCGATTGTGCGGGCTGTACCCAACGGACGTGGCTTAGGCATCTTCTATTGGGATGCCACCTGGACAGCCGTGACAGGAAATGGTTGGGACTCAACGGATCCTGGTTCCGGGAATGCTTGGGAAAATCAGGCCCTATTCGACTTCGACGACCGTGGGTTACCGGCACTGGATGAGTTCTTGAATCCATAGACAACCGCTCGACTCTCTTTTCAGATTGACCAGACCAAGCGTTCCGTGAACCCTCGAGAATGAGAGAATCATCGAATCGGGTGGAGCCATGCAATTGGGAGTTTGCTACTACCCCGAACACTGGCCACAGGATCGCTGGCCGCTAGATGCCGAGCTCATGCGCCAGGCTGGCATCTCGCTGGTACGCATCGCGGAGTTTGCTTGGGTGGCAATGGAGCCCAGAGAGGGCGAGTTCACCTGGAATTGGCTCGACCAAGCGATCGAGGTGTTGGCTGCTGAGGGTCTTCAGGTCATTCTCGGCACGCCAACCGCATCCCCACCTCCCTGGCTATGCAGGGCACATCCGGACATCCTCCCGGTGGACGCCCAAGGTCGACGTCGCCGTTCTGGTTCGCGACGACACTACTGTCCCAACAGCGCGAGCTATCGCCAGCACACAGGGCGCATCGTCACGGCGATGGCCTCCCGTTACGGGAGTCACCCTGCCGTTGTCGGCTGGCAGATTGACAATGAGTTTGGTTGCCATGGCACCGCACGCTGCTATTGCGAGACGTGCGCCATAGCCTTCCGCCATTGGCTAGAGGAAGAACACGAAACCATTGATGATCTCAACGAAGCCTGGGGCGCGATCTTCTGGAGCCAGACCTATGGAGATTGGAACGAAATCGATCCTCCCAACCTCACCATCGCCGAACCCAATCCCAGTCACGTTCTTGACTACTACCGTTTTTCCTCTGACACATTCGTCACCTATCAACAACTCCAAATCTCCACTCTCAAATCGCTGATCTCGGAACGCCAATTCGTCACCACCAATTTCATGAGCCAATTCGCCGATCTGGATTACCATGATCTTGCCAGGCCGCTAGATTCCGTGACAATGAGCTCCTACCCAACCGGCCAAGCCGAATCCAACCCTTCTCTTTACATGCCCCAGAGCGTTCGGCCGGTCTACGCCTATGACGTTGGCGATCCGTACATCACCGGCTTCGGGCACACGCTCATGCGCGGTTTCAAGCCAAATCGCCCATTTTGGGTGATGGAGCAGCAGTGCGGCAACGTCAACTGGACCGCTTATAACACCGGCGTTCGACCTGGCACGGTACGGCTGTGGACATGGCACGCGTTGGCCTCAGGCGCCGAGGCCGTCCTGTATTTCCACTGGCGAGCTGGCCTGTACGCCCAGGAGCAGTTCCACTCCGGCCTGCTTAATCACGATGCCTCGCCCGCTGTGGGCTACACCGACCTCGAGGCGATGAAAGCGGATCGATCGCTAATGTCAGAAATCACCTCCGCACCGCACGAAGCGCAGATCGCTCTCCTGCTCGACTACGACTCCCTCTGGGCGGTTCAACTACAGCCGCACCACCGCGACTTTGACTATATGCGCTACCTCTTCGTTTGTTACCGCGCCTTGCAGCGCCTCGGACTGCCGGCCGATGTTCTCTCAGTGGATGCAGACCTCAGCCCGTACAAGATGGTCATCGTGCCGACAGCCTCCCTGGCCACGAAGCAGCTTGCCACCTCCCTCAAAGCCTTCACTGAAGCTGGGGGCACGGTACTGTTCGGTGTGCGATCCGGCTTCAAGACCACCAGCAACCGCTTCACCGACCTTCCCTTGCCCGGTCTCTTTCGCGATCTCGTTGGCATTACTGTGAGCGACTGGCATTCGCTTCCGCCGGGTGCCAGCTACGATCTTGGCTCCAGTATCCCGGGCCTGGTCGGACCAGCCACGGTTTGGGCCGAAGCGCTCAATCCTGCATTCTCCGATTCCCATTCCAGAGACCCCGACCTCCAAATGCTTGCACGCTACAGCTCTGGTCCTTTCAGCTCCTATGCAGCCCTGACTGAGCACAAGGTCGGGGCTGGGCGAGCCCTTTACCTGGGTTGGTATCCGAACGGTCCGCAGGCTGAGGCCCTCCTGGCCTATCTGGCTACCCAGGCTGGTGTTCTCTCCCTGGCCGCTGTTCCAGATGGCCTGATCGCCTCCCGGCGCGGGCCTCACCTCATTCTGCTCAACTTCACCGAGGAGCCGCTGACGGCAACCGTTCAAGGACGGACTGTATTGGTCGGACCACGAGATGTGGAAGTTGTTAAGACACATGGATCATGATAGCTTCTCACGAAATCCTTGTTTCCTCAGTCAAGAATCTTACCGAAAGGCGCTGTGATGTCAGCCGGGGGCGTTAGCGAACAGCCAGCCCCGAGAGTGCATTGAGATGGTCCCCGAGCTGTCGTCGCAGGGTGAAGGGATTGAGGCTCCGGAATAGATCGTCTAGCTTCTCGTTGTCCGGGTGTGCCACTTGCTGGGATGCAGCAGTCGCCGGTAGGGTGTCTGGGCTTGATCATACTGCTTGCCGAACGATTCCTGAACCAATTGATGGAGCGCATGCCCTTCCCGGTGAAGGCCATCCAGGCCTTCTCGCCCTCGGAGATCCCTTCAGCGAAGCGGGAGGGGCGGCAGCCAGTTCCAGGCCCAGTTCGAACAGGCCTGCGTGGAACGCGGCATCCGACTCTTCGTTCTGCCACCCCGCTCCCCCAAGCTCAACGGCTATGTCGAGCGGGCCCAGCACACCCACAAGGAAGAGTTCTATGCCTACTACGGGGGTGCTCTAGATCTAGATCTGCCCAGCCTGAACAATGCACTGCGACATTGGGAGCGGGTCTACAACACGATCCGGCCCCATCCTTCCCTTGGCAGAAAGCCGCCGGCGCAGTATCTTCGGGAGTGCTTCCCCAACTTGTCCCTGGCGGCCTGACTGTCTCATAATGCATTGAACGAGCCTAGTCTCTTGACAACCGATACCTTTTAGTATAGTGTCCGCATGTCAACTGTTTGTGTGTCAACTACTCCGCCTTTGATCCCGAGATTCCTTCCAGCATGTCCAGTGAAATCGCGTTCTGCGAGGCCTTGAACAGGATCATTGCTTGCATCGACTACGGTGACCGGCAGGTTCTGGATCAGTTTAGCTTGACCGTGCCCCGCTATTACGCCTTGAAGCGCATTTATGAAGACCCGGGGGGTTCTCCAACGACCTTGAGCGCGTTGATGCTCACCAACAAGAGCAGCACGACCCGCTTGATCAGAAGCATGGAAGAGGAGGGGCTGGTTTGACGGCTCCGAAGTGAATCAGATCACCGAGCTTACTGTCTCTATCTGAGCGAATTGGGCAAGAAGCCTTTCCAGAGCGCCTCGGCACCGCACGATTGATATGCCCAGGATCGCTTTTCGGACCTCGACATTGATGTCGAAGCGCTTGTTAGTGACTTGGAGGTTGTAGTACACTCGCTGGAACGAGAGGCGAAGCGAGAGGAATAGGGAGGTGAAAAGGGCAACAGTGCAAAACGCCGATTCGAAGTACAAACGCCAGATCGGGCCAAAACCATAGGCCACATCGTGACACCGGCACAACTCTTGGGAATACCAGCTAAGGAGCGAGGAGAAATGAAGACCAGAATCTGGACTTTGATCCTCCTTTCCGCGATCTTGATCCTTCCGCTGTCGGCTTGTGGCCCAACCGCCACACCAACGGCGGAGCCTACTGAAGCTGTAGCGCCGGCCACTGAGGCCCCTGCACCGACTGAGGCAGTGGTGGAACCTGTGGCCACCTTGAGAATATGGGCCGACGACACTCGCGCGCCGATTCTGCTCGGGCTCGCAGATCAGTTTCTCGCTGATTACAACGTGCAGCTCGTCGTCGAAGACCTGGGCGTAGTACAGGACATTCGCGCCCAGGTGATTATCGCGGTACCAGCCGGTGAAGGCCCCGACATCTACATCGGCGTCCACGACTGGCTGGGGGCGCTCGTCGAGAGTGGCCTGGCAGCCCCCATCGACATTGGTGAGGCGCGCGACCTGTTTGTCCCCTCGACCCTGGATGCTTTCACCTACACCGACGGCCAGCTCTACGGCGTGCCCTACGCCACCGAGAACCTGGGGTTCTTCTACAACACCGAGCTGGTCCCTGAACCGCCGACTACCTGGGACGAGGTGCTGGAGATCGGCCGCGCCCTGAAGGCGGAAGGTCTAGTTCAGTATGCAATCGCCATCGCCGGCGACCCGGGCTACAACTCCTTGCCGATCCAGACTGCCTTTGGTGGCTATGTCTTTGGCCGGGATGAGAGCGGCGCCTTGAATCCTGACGACATCGGTCTTGCCAGCGATGGCGAGATCGCCGCGGTCACCTGGATGAGAGATGCCGTCGTGGAAGGCCTCATGCCCGAGACCACCGACTACGACACCAGTCACGCCTTGTTTGAGACTGGCCAGATCCCGTTCTTGATGGCCGGTCCCTGGGCGCTGGATCGCATCCGCGCCTCGGGTGTGCCCTATGCCGTGGCGCCCTTCTTCCCCGACGACGGCGCCCCGTTCCTCGGGGTGCAGGGCTTCCTGGTCAACCCCTACAGCGAGAATGTCCTGCTGGCGCAGGCGTTCTTGACCGAGTACATCGCCACCGAAGAAGTGATGCAGCTGTTCTACGAAACCGGGAACCGTCCATCTGCGTTCGAGTCTGTCCTCGCCACCACGTCTGATCCTGACTTGAAAGCGATGGGACAGGCCGGTGCGAACGCGATCCCGATGCCCAACATCCCCGAGATGGGCTCAGTGTGGGGTGCATGGAACGCCGGCATCATCATCGCGATCACCGGTCAGGAGACGCCTGAGCAAGCCATGACGGACGCGACTCAGCAGATCCGCGACTTGATACTCGGGGCGCTGGCCGGCATGGTCAACCTGCCCGGCAGCTACCAGAATCAGGCCGGATGCGGCGCCGCCTGGGATCCTGCCTGCGAGGCGACCGCCATGGAACTGGGTGACGATGGGTTCTACCGAATCACCATCGAAATGCCCGCCGGCGACTGGGAGTACAAGGTCGCCTTGGACGGCAGCTGGGACGTGAACTACGGTTCGGATGGAGCTCTGAACGGACCCAACTACACCCTCAGTGTGGCTGCTGCCGGCCCGGTAACCTTCGTCTACGATCCCGAAACGCACTTGGTAACAACAGAATAGTCAGCCTGTTTGGGGTGAAGGCCGAGATTCCCTCGGCCTTCACCCCATTCCTTCACCGCTGAACGAGTACGCGGAGGTGAGTACATGGCTGTCCCTGCCTCCCAGAACATCCTCAAGACAAAGGCGTCCTCTTCGATACCGGTTCTGCCACGACTAGCGCGCCTGGCGCTTCTGATCGCTGTGGACGCCTCCGTAATCTGGCTTCTCAACAGATTGATCTCGTTGGGCTACCTTCCACTAGCAGCCGCGATCTTCATTATTGTGGCTTTCGTAAACATCGTTCTTCTGCGCCGGGAGGCGTACCCCGTCCGGTGGATGGTCATTGGGCTGGTGTTCATGGCGCTGTTCACGATCTACCCGATCATCTTCACGGTCTGGGTCTCCTTTACGAACTACGGAGAGGGCCATCTCGTCACTAGGGAGCAGGCCTTAGACCAGATTCTGAGACAGCTGTATCTCCCAGAAGCCGGGAGGGCATTCACCTGGACGGCCTTTGAGTCTCCGGAAGGTGATTATTCGCTTTGGCTAGAGGATGCGGAAGGAAATGGATACCTGGCGATACCAGGTGAACCGCTCACCCAGCCCCAGCCCGGTGAAATGGGGATAGGGGAGTTCGATGACAACGGTATCCCTGCAACGATCGAAGGCTATCAGAGACTGAGTGGTATCGTGGCCGCCACAGATCAAAACCTTACAGAAATCCTGTTTGGCGAGGAAGGCACAACAATCCAGATTCGATCCCCATCGGAAGCAGCGGAGTTATTGCCGCTATACGTTTATGATTCCGAGCGGGATGCGGTCATCAACCAGGAGACGGGGGTTGTATTTCAGGGCATCCGGGGCACGTTCACATCGCCGGATGGGACGGTGGTTCGACCGGGTTTTGTTGAGTCAGTCCAGGTCGCGAATTTCAGACAGTTCTTCACCAGCCCCGCCCTGCGCGGCCCCTTGGTCCGGATCGTCGCCTGGAACTTCGGCTTCGCCTTTTTTAGTCTGCTGCTGAACTTCTCTCTGGGGCTAGCCATTGCCATCCTGTTCAATGATCGGTTCTTCCCTTTCAAGAAGCTCATCCGCTCCCTCTTGATCGTTCCCTATACTGTCCCTGCGCTGATCACCATTCTGATCTGGCGCGGCATGCTGTATCCCCCACTTGGCGTGGTCTCCCGCGCCCTCGAAGCGTTGTTTGGGTGGGCTCCGCCCTGGTTCACCAACGAGTGGTGGGCCAAGATTGCCATTCTGCTCGTCAACCTATGGCTGAGCTATCCTTACTTCATGCTGATCTGCAGCGGGGCCCTGCAATCCATCTCCGAAGACTACTACGATGCAGCCCGGGTGGATGGCGCCAGCCCCGGACAGCAGTTTCGGAACATCACTTTGCCCCTGCTGCTGGTCGCCGTCGGCCCGTTGTTGGTGGCCTCGTTCACCTTCAACTTCAACAACTTCAATTTGATCTACATCTTCAACGCGGGCGGCCCGCCCATGTCCGGCACGCCCACGCCGGCGGGGCACACAGACATCTTGATCAGCTACGTGTACAACTTGGCGTTCGCTGCCAGTCGCGGCGTCAACTACGGGTTTGCCTCCGCCATCACCATCGTGATCTTCTTCATCGTTGGGGCGATCACGCTCTTCCAGTTCCGCTATACCCGCATGTGGGAGGAGGTCAGTGAGAATGTCTAGCTTGATCTCCGTTCAACGGCTCCGCACTTCTGCCAGGGCACAGCGCAGCTTCAGCATCGGCGTGCGCCTGATCATTGCGGCTATCCTGATCTTCTTCTCGGTCTTCCCTGTCCTCTGGATGATCTCCGCCTCCCTCAATCCAACCGGTACTCTGGCCACCCAAACACTGATCCCGGCGAACGCAGGGTTGGGGAACTACCGTGAACTGCTGGCTTCGATTGAATTCCCTTTCTGGAGGTGGCTCGGAAATTCGATCAAAATTGCCTCGATCACTTCCGTGCTTTCACTTGCCATCACCGCGATAGCGGCTTACGCGTTCTCGCGCTTTCGCTTCCGCGGGCGCGTGACGATGCTTAAAGGCATCTTGCTCATCAATGTATTCCCCGGCCTGCTGGCGCTTGTCGCCACGTTCTTGATGATATCTCAGATCGGCGACATCTTCCCCTCCATAGGCTTGAACACCCACACGAGCCTGATCCTGGTGTACTTGGGTGGTGCGATGGGCGTCAACATCTGGCTGATGAAGGGTTTTCTCGACACGATTCCGCGCGATATCGACGAGTCGGCCATGGTGGAAGGGGCTACCGACTGGCAGATCTTCACCCGGCTGATCATACCGCTATTGCGCCCGATCCTAGTCGTCATCGCTATCCTCAACTACATTGGCACCTATGGAGAGTTCGTCCTGGCGCGGGTGCTGCTCAAGAGCACCGAGCAATACACCCTGATGGTCGGCCTACAGAGGTTCGCTGGCGCACAATTCGGGCAAAGGTGGGGAGTATTCGCGGCCGGCGCGTTGATCGGCGCACTGCCGATCATGATCATCTACTTCGCTCTGCAAGACCAGATAGTGGGAGGCCTGACTACAGGAGCGGTGAAAGGGTAGCGGCAACCGGAAGCGCGCGGTTGTGGACCGCCCTTGATGGTCCTCCACGATGGGCGCGGGCCAAGCGGCGAGCGAGCTGTCCCACGCTCTTGACTGCGGGGAGAGGCAGCGTGAAACCGACCCTGATGCCGGCAATCCCCCTCACGGTCCTCGGCCTCTTCGTAGCTGCCTGCGGCCCCACTCCACCAAGTGGTTCCCCTATCCCCTCGACGCCCAGCACGGTCGCCTCTGCCTCACCGCAGACGCCGACGGCGACTCTGATCCCTTACGACCCGCCGGACTGGTTCCAGGAGGCGGTGCTGTACGAGATCTTCGTCCGCTCGTTCGCCGACGCGAACGGAGATGGCATCGGGGACCTCAACGGCATCACTGAGCACCTGGACCACATTCAGAATCTGGGGGCCACCGCGATCTGGCTCACCCCCATCTATCCCTCTCCCTCCGTCCATGGTTACGACGTGACCGACTACTTCGCCGTCCGTCCCGAGTACGGCACACGGGCTGATTTGCAGGTTCTGGTAGAGGCGGCCCACGCAAGAGGCCTTCGCCTGATCCTGGATTTCGTGCCTTCCCACCTCTCCAACCTGCATCCCTTCTTCCAGGACGCGCTGGGGAACCCCGGCTCAGCATATAGCGACTGGTTCCTCTGGACGAATGCTGCTCACACGACCTATGCCTCCTTCGCCGGCCTGTCCGGGATGCCACGCTTCAACCACCATAACCCTGAGGTCGTCGACTACCTGTCCGAGGCCGCCCTCTCCTGGCTCGACTTGGATGACGACGGCGACTACCAGGACGGGGTCGACGGATTCCGGGTGGACAACGTGGTCTTCCCGCCCCGGGAATTCCTTGAGGCGCTGCGCCAGCGTATCAAGGCGGTCAACCCCTCGGCCCTGCTCTTGGGCGAAGCCTGGGTGGATCGCGCGCGGTACCTGGCCGGCTACTTCGATGAAGAGTTCGATGCCCTTTTTGACTTTCCCCTCTATCACATCGTCCAGGGTGACCCTGAGTTCAACGGCGATGGCGTGCTTGCCGGTGAAGGCTTCCCCCCTCTGCTGACCTCACTGTTCGGCGACGAGGCCGAGATGTTTCCCGCGCAGGCGATGCTGGTCCGTTTCTTCAGCAACCATGACACGAACCGGATCGCCACCGAACTCTCCGGCGATCCTGCCCGCCTGCGTCTGGCCGCGGCGCTGCTGGCGACGCTGCCGGGCCCTGTGATGGTCTACTACGGGGAGGAGATCGGGATGCTGGGAGAGAAGGGCGGCCCTCCCGCCTGGGACAACTACCGTCGCGAACCGATGGACTGGTACGCCTCCCAGGCAGGTCCGAGCCAGACCACGTGGTTCCGGCCTGATGACCGATGGAATCTTCCCTCCGACGGCATATCGGTGGAGGAGGAGGCGGCGGATCCCGAATCCCTGCTCAACTACTACCGACAGGTCCTCGGTCTGAGGCGCGAACATCCGGCCCTGTCTCAGGGCGACCTGGTCCCCTTGGATCTCCAGCCGCTGGCCAGCCGAACCTGGGGAATCGTGCTCTCGTCGGGATCAGAAACGCTCGTGGGGCTGTTCAATTTCGCGGACTCGCCTCAAGAGGTCTCCGTCAGCGCCTTTCCATTGTCGGCCCAGTGGCTGCGGGATCTGCTCAGCGGTCAATTGGTGCCCGGGCCATCGGCCGACGGTACCTTCAGTCTCTCCTTGCCGCCAGCCGCGGCGCTCATCCTTGCCGCCGCTGACTGAGCCGGGGCGGGTTCTTCATTCGGCGACCCTGGTTCCATTCAGACGGCGTCCCGGATCTCGTTCACTGGGCTGCCAGCCGCATCCTGCCGAGCGCCCTCAGGACGATGATGGCCGGTCTCTGTACGGCCGATCTGCCGGCGCGCCGAGGCCCTCTGCCATGGTAAACTGGGACCTCGACCGCGCCGCCTGAATGGCGTCTACGAGCCTTGGGACGGAGGGCCTCCTTTGGCGACCAAGACCATCCGCCTACTGCCCGGCGCCTTGCTTGTGCTCTGGTTGGCCGGATGCGCCGTCGTGCCGACCCCGACCCAGACGCTGGTGGCGGAGATGCCCGTCTCCTCCACCCCGTCTCCGCGTGCGACTTTGATTCCGTCCTCGCCATCGCCGTCGCTGGGAGGGACCGTCCGCCTCTGGCTGGACTGGGGGCCGGCTGAGATGGCCGCGCTCCGCAGACTGATGGAGGGATTCATCCTGGCGAACCCCGGCGTGGAGTTCGACCTGACGTACTACGCCACAGCCGAGCTCCAGGCCGCCTTCGAGGCCGCCGCGGCCGATGGTCGAGGGCCAACTATCCTGCTGGGTCCGGACGTCTGGGGGCCCATTCTCTGGCGCCAGGGTCTGATCCAGGATGTCTCGGAGCTTCTCGCTCCGGGGATGCGAGAGGCCATCCAGCCGTTGGCCTTGAGCCAGGTCGTCTACAACGATGCCGTCCTCGGTGTGCCCCTGGAAATGCAGGGCGTCGTTCTGTACGCCAACCGCCAGCTGATGCCCGCTCCCGCCGGGACGGTCGAGGACCTGCTTCGCAGCCGCGGCGCTCCGGATCTCGGCTTCGACTTCTCGGGTTCGCAACTGGCCACTTGCGGCGGCGCCTGGATCGGCGAGGACGGTGCGCCAACGTTCGATGGGCCGGCGGGAGTGTGTTGGCTTGAGTTGATGACCACCGTGGCTCAAGCAGACCCTGTGACCTACAACACGGACGACGACCTGGCGCTCTTCGAGGCGGGCCAAGCCGCCTGGCTCCTGGATGGCACCTGGAACCGGGAGCGCCTTGAGGACGCCCTCGGCCAGGAGTCCCTGGCCATCGATTCCTGGCCCATCGACGACCGGACCCACACTCCTCTCCGCGGTTTCGTCTGGACCGAGAACGCCTATCTGGCCGCCGACCTCGGCCCGTCTGACCTGGCAGCCTCCTGGGAGTTCGTCCGCTTCCTGCTGTCGCAAGAAGTGCAGACGACGCTTTCGGAGGTTGAGGGAGCCGCCCATCTCCCGGCGGCTGCGGGCATCTGGCTCACCGATCCCCTCATGGAGCAGGCAGCGGCATCTGTCTCCCTGGGGACACCGTTCCCCATCCAGCCCGAGATCGAGCTGTACCGCGGGCGGCTCGAGCGGTCGATCTTCGCCATCCTCCGGCAAGGGGCCGAGCCGGAGATCGCCATCCAACGCGCGGCCGCCGAGATTCGGGCGGCTTTGGCCCCGGCCTCGCCGGAGGGCTGACAGGTGGGATTCATGCGCGTGAGTCCAAGAGCATCTTCCTTCGATACCGTGGAACGCACCGCCCAGGATAGTGTCCCGTTCCGGAAGTTCGATGAGGAAGTCCTTCGCACTCTGCGAGGCCTTCGGCCTCACCCCCTTCCCCTCGCCCTGGATCCCGAGCGCACGCGAGGGGCTCTCCGCCGGGAAGCTGCCGCCGACACCGCCGTCAGTGGCGGAGAGGGGGAGGATCTCAAGGAGGCGGGGGGCCGAAGGCCCCCCGCCTCCTTCAAAACCTCTCCCCTCCCCCGGCTAGACTCCCTCCTGGGAACGCTCACACGCGCCGGGGGAGGGGTCAGGGGTGGGGGTGGAGGACGACCACGGTCGTTCGGCATGCTCCCGTGGCGCGGCCGTGAAGCTGCACGTCGAGATCACCAGCCGCAGTCAGTCTGCGAACTTGTGACGCGCGACACTAGCCCGGCCGTGCCAAAGAGCCCGCTATGAGCGTGCCAGGCTGGGTGCAGGATGCCGTCTTCTACCAGATCTTTCCCGACCGCTTCGCCAACGGCGATCCGGGCAACGACCCGCCGAACGTTCAGGCCTGGGGCGCCCCGCCCACGCTCCACAGCTTCCAGGGTGGCGATCTGCGGGGCGTGATCCAGCACTTCGACTACCTCCTCGATCTCGGCGTCAACGCTCTCTACCTGAACCCGATCTTCCAGGCTACCTCCAATCACCGCTACAACACGACCGACTACTACCGGATCGACCCCCGATTGGGCGACGAGGCGGACCTGCGTGCTCTCCTCGGCCTTGCCCATCGTCATGGCGTTCGGTTGATCCTCGACGGCGTTTTCAACCACTGCGGCCGCGGCTTCTTCGCCTTCAACGATCTCCTGGAGAACGAGGCCCATTCCCCCTACCGGGATTGGTTCCACGTACGGCGCTTTCCCCTCGATGCCTACGGGCCCGGCCAGGCGGAGAACTACCTGGCCTGGTGGAAGTTCAAGAGCCTGCCCAAGTTCAACACCAACAACCCCGAGGTCCGGAGCTTTCTCCTTGGGGTAGCCCGGCACTGGATCGAGCAGGGAATCGACGGCTGGCGCCTGGATGTACCCAACGAGATCGACGACGATTCCTTCTGGGCCGAGTTCCGAGACCAGGTCAAGCAGGCCAATCCGGAGGCCTACCTCATGGGCGAGATCTGGGACGCCGACCCCCGCTGGGTCGGCCCAGGGCACTTCGACGGCCTGATCAATTACCCTCTGCGGAAGAGCCTCCTGGCCCTGATCGCCGAGGGCGCCCTGAAGCCCTCCGAGTTCGCCCGACAGATCGCGCACCTGTTGCAGGTCTTCCCGCGCGAGCACGTGCACGCGCACTATCTGGCCCTCGGCTCGCATGACACGGAGCGCGTCCGCACGCTTTGCGGGGGCGACCTCCGGAAAGTGCGCCTGATGTCCTTGTTCCTCTTCTGCTTTCCGGGGGCGCCCGGCATCTACTATGGCGACGAGATCGGCCTTGAGGGCGGCAAGGACCCGGAATCGCGGCGGGCCTTTCCGTGGGACGAGGCCGCCTGGGACCAGGAGCTGCGGGCATTCATCCGCCAATTGGCTCATCTGCGCCGCAAGATGGCTGTTCTCCGCCGCGGAGAATATGCCCCCCTCCTCACAGACGACAGGACCGGCCTGTTCGGCTTCACCCGCAGGCAGGGCCGAGCCGAAGTGGCGGTGGTGCTCAACACATCCGGCGCAACCCATGCCGCCGCGCTTCCGGTCGGCGAACTCGGCTGGCAGGACGGCGAGGCGGTTGAGGATGCCATCCGGGGGGGGATGCGCCGGGTGACCGGGGGCAATGTCCGGCTGCGCCTCGGCCCCTACGAGGGGGCTCTGCTTCACCGGCAGCGCGCCTGAAACCGGCGGCCGAGAATCCTGCAACAGTGCCCGTTGTATAATCCCCCACGATGCACCTGATACTGACGCACGATCAGGCCGATTTCGACGCGGTTGGGGCGGTTCTGGCTGCGCGGCTGTTGGGCCCGGAGGCGCTGGCCGTGCTCCCTCGTCGCCTGAACCGAAACGTGCGCGCCTACCTGACTCTCTATGGGGAGGGCTTGTCCTTCGTCGAGGCCCGCGACCTGCCCCGGCGGAAGATCGATCGGGTCACGCTCGTGGACACGCAGGCGCTGCCCGCCGCAAAGGGATTGAGCCCAGACACGCAGGTGCACGTTGTCGACCATCATCCCCCGGACGCACGGCTGGACCCGGCGTGGTCGCGCCACATCGGCGAGGTGGGGGCCACCACAACCCTGCTCGTCGAGCCTCTGCAGGAGAGCGGGGCGCAACCGAGCCTCGCTGAGGCGACCCTCCTGCTCCTGGGTATCTACGAGGACACCGGCTCGCTCTCCTATGGCGGCACCAGTCCTCGCGATGTGCGTGCCTGCGCCTGGCTCCTCGAGTGCGGGGCGAGCCTCTCCGTCGCCGCCGAGTTCCTCAACCACCCGCTCTCGCCCGGCCAGCGCCGCCTGTACGATTGCCTGCTGGAAGCCGCCGAGACCCACCAGTTCCACGGGCTGTCGGTGGTGATCGCCTGCGCTTCCGCCGGAGGAGTTGTCGAGGAGATCTCCACCCTGGCTCATAGGCTTCGTGACCTCTTCGATCCGGCCGGGTTGTTCGTGCTCGTCGCCTTCGATGGCAACGTGCAG